>Ga0335080_10000673_pt1 | contig 31981 bp, 31 predicted proteins | sample Lox_Sample_34_FD_206720 | JGI IMG/M metagenome (GOLD analysis project Ga0335080, IMG submission 206720) | Soil microbial communities from Loxahatchee National Wildlife Refuge, Florida, United States - Lox_Sample_3.4 | ecosystem: Environmental > Terrestrial > Soil > Wetlands | place: USA... | reverse complement strand
ATCTGTGTATCGCTGCCCCGGACAGCTCGCTCTACCTGAGTGAGAAGCACGTGGAGCTCAAGCCCGGCGAGCACGCGCTGATCGCAGGGGAGCACGGGGCGACCCGAGCGCTGCTGCTGCGGGCTCTCATCGGCATCTGGCCGTGGGGGCGCGGGCGGATCGTGCGCCCGCCGCGTGAGTCGATGATGTTTCTGCCCGAGCGTGCCTACGTGCCGCCCGGCACGCTGCGTGCCGCGCTCGCGTATCCGCACCCGGCGGGCACTTACGACGAGGCGGACATCACCGGCGCGCTCGCCGCAGTGGGTCTCGAGCACCTGCGTCCGTCGCTCGACGTCGCCGACCGCTGGGACCGGCGGCTGAATGAGGAAGAGAAGCAAACGCTGGCCTTCGCGCGTGTGGTGCTGAAGCGGCCGAAATGGCTGGTGGTGAACGGGACGTTCGAGCAGCTCGATGAGTCCACGCGCAGCGAGGTCGAGGCGCTGTTTGCGGGTCCGCTCGCCGGCATTGGCCTGATCCGCATCGGGCAGGACAGTGTGAACCCGTTCTTCACGCGCAAGTTGCGTCTCGTGACGGATCCACACGGCCCGACCTTCAGTCCGGCCGAACATTGCGTGATGCCCGCGGCATAGGAAGGTTCTTCGATGTCAGAGTCCGTCCGCTCCCGATCGCGTGCCGAACTCCCGAGGCCCGGCCCGGGTCTCTCCGACGAGCAACTCCTCGACCTGGTCCAACACCAGACGTTTCGTTACTTCTGGGAGGGGGCGCACCCGGTGAGCGGGCTGGCCCTCGATCGGTGTCACCGACGCGCGGCGGATGTCGACGGCCCGGTGGCCATCGGCGCTTCAGGCTTCGGTGCCATGGCGGTGATCGTGGCCTGCGAGCGTGCGTGGGTGGCGCGCGAGGAAGCGCTGGCGCGCATTGCGCTGATGCTCGATTGCCTCGAGCGGGCCACGTGCTATCACGGCATGTATCCGCATTTCATACGCGGCGACACGGGTGCCACAATCCCTTTCAGCCGCAAGGATGACGGTGCCGATCTGGTCGAGACATCCCTCCTCTTCCAGGGACTCCTGTGCGTGCGTGCCTACTTCGACCGCGACTCGCCCGCGGAAGCGCGCTTGCGCGAGCGCATCGGCTGGTTGTGGCGCGAGGCGGAATGGCACTGGTACACGCAGGGTGGTCGCAAGGTGCTCACCTGGCACTGGAGTGCAACCAACGGCTTCGCACTCGACCACGACATCCGCGGATGGAGTGAATGCCTCATCACCTACCTGTTGGCTGCCAGTTCGCCACGCTATGCCGTGCCGGCCGAGGCTTATCACGAAGGCTGGGCAACGGGTCGCAATTTCATAAACCGGAGGGCTTACGAGGGCGTCGAGCTGCCGCTCGGCCCCCCCTGGGGCGGGCCGCTGTTTTTCGCGCACTTCTCCTTCTGCGGTATCGATCCGCGCGGGCTGAGTGATGCGTATGCCGATTACTGGCAGCAGAACCTCAATCACACCCGTATCAACTATGCGTACTGCCTGCGCAATCCGCACGGCTATAAAGGCTACGGACCCAACTGCTGGGGGCTGAGCGCCGGTGACAGCGTCGGCGGCTACAGCGCGCATGCCCCGGACAACGATCTGGGCGTCATCACGCCGGCGGCCGCCATGTCGAGCTTCGCCTACGCGCCGCGCGAGGCCATGGCGGCGCTGCGTCACTTCTACGAGGATCTGGGGGACAGGCTGTGGGGGCGCTTTGGCTTCGTCGAGGGCTTCAGCGAGCAGCACGACTGGTACGCCGATACCTACGTCGGGATCAGCCAGGGATCGATCGTGGCCATGATCGAGAACTACCGCAGCGGCCTTCTGTGGAGGCTTTTCATGCGCATCCCGGAGATCCAGGCGGGACTGCGGATTCTCGGATTGCGCAGCCCGCATCTCGCGTGAGCGCATGTCGACACTGGATGAATGGCTTGCCGCAGAGGCCCGGTACGCGACCCAGACGATGCTGGACGCGATCTCCGCGACCGGTCTCGTCATGGAGCGCCCGGGCTTCGGACAGCGGGTGATTCCGCGACCGGGATCGATCCTCGCCTCGCCCGTGCCGGCCCACTACGACCCCGACCCCGATTACTTCTTTCACTGGTTCCGGGATGCGGCCATCGTCATCGAGGCGCTGCGCGTGGCGCTCATCATGGGCTACGCCGAACGTTCGGCGTTCGTCCGTTTCCGGGAGTTCGTGCATTTCAGCCACGCGCTGCACTCCCTGAGTGGACAGCAGTTTCTGCGACACAGCGACTTCAGGATCCGCGTACGGCCCGATTTCCTCCAGTATCTGCGGCCCGATGACGAAATCGCCGCGCTGTCGGGAGAGATCCTGTTGGCGGACGTGCGCGTCAACGCCGACGGCACGCCCGATTTCATCCGCTGGGGCCGGCCGCAGACCGACGGGCCGGCGCTGCGCGCGACTGCGCTACTGCGTTGGAGGCAAGAGTTCCCCGCTCTCTGCCAGGATGATGTCCTCGGCGCCGCCTTCACCGAGGTAATCAGCGCTGACCTCGCCTTTGTCCTTACCTACGTGCGCAAGCCCTCCAGGGATCTCTGGGAGGAGGAAAGCGGCTGTCACTACTACACGCAACTCGTACAGGCGGAGACGCTGCTCCGGGGCGCCGACTGGCTCGAGGAGGCCGGACAACCTCCACGCGCGCAGGCGTGTCGCGTGGCTGCCGCCGAGGCGCTCTCACGGCTCGATCGCTTCTGGAGCGACTCCGACGGGTTCTACCGCTCGCGCACCGCTGCGGATTCCGCCACGACGCACCGAGATCCCGATATTGCAGTCGTTCTCGCGGTGCTGCACGCCGTGCGCGCAGGCGACCGCCACAGCGTGCTCGACCCCAAGGTGCAGGCGACCCTCACGGCGCTCGAGGAGTTCTTCGAAGCGGAATTCGCCGTCAATCGCGGGCGCCCGGCAGGCTGGGGCCCCGCCATGGGCCGCTACCCGAACGATCGCTACTATGGCGGGGGAGCGTGGTATCTCGCGACGCTCGCCGCGGCGGAATTCTATTTCATGCTGGCGGCGGCGCTCGCTGGCGGCGCACATATGCCGGTCACGCCGGAGAACCTGCGCTTTCGGCAGCGCCTCGGGGCGGCTGCCTCGGCTGAGGCGGCTGGCGTGGCTGGCGTGGCTCCCGGCGCTACCGAGCCCACGCAGCTCGCCCTCGAGCGCGGCGATGCGATCATGCGCACAGTGCAGGCGTTCACACCGCAGGGTGGTGAGCTGTCGGAGCAGTTCGATCGGACGAGTGGCGCACAGATCTCCGCCAAGCATCTGTCATGGAGCTACGCCGCTTTCATCACTGCGGCGGCAGCCCGGGCACGAGCCTGCCATTCCATGAAAGCCGCACGCCGCGCAACGAACCCGGCAGGCTCGGTCTGAGGATGCGGGTGCCGAAACGCCGGCGCACGCCCAGCGCATGGCCGATGAGCACATTCACGTAGAGGCCGGGCCCGCTCGAGTAGATGCGCCAGCCGCCATCAACCGCGATCGTGCGCTCGCTGAGCCGCGTCCACTCGGCGCTCGCCTGATAGCGGTCGCAAAAGGCGGCGTCGCTGCTGCTGAAGTAGGCATTGCACTGCCGCAGCGATGCCTCGGGAAGCCGCGCGGTCAGAGCGACGGGGTTGACCCGTAACAGGGCGTCCCACATGTCCGGCGCCTCACCCAGGGTGGCCATCGCCTGCGCGTGACGCAGATGCGCGTGCGTGTACATGAGTCCGATTTCGCGACCGAAGAACGCGGCCGATTCGGCTCGCTGAAACAGCGTCTGCGGGCCGCCGTGGTAGGCGATCGGCCGGTCCATCAGACGCACGCCATCGGCAAAGCGCAGATGTCTGCGGATGATGTCGAGGTGGTGTCGCGTCTGCGCTGGCGTGAAGAGGGCAGCGAGGATGGCCTGCGTCATGGGCAGCAGCGAGTAGCTGACTCCCGTGCGACGGTCGGCCGGATGGAACAGCAGCTCGGGCAACCCGCCGGCGGGAGAGAACACGCCGTAGCCAGCCACCGTGCCGTCGCGGATCAGGAAGCGGTTGAAATCCTCGCGGATCGCCGTGGCGAGTCGCTCCTCGGCGGACCCGTCGCTGCGTCCGGCGCGTCGCAGGATCTCGGCATAGCGGCGAAGCTGCTCGTAGAGCAGCGCGACGGTCCAGCTGCTCACCATCCAGTCGCGCTTCGTCGGATCGACGGGCTGGAGAGAATCGTTCCAGTCGCCGTTCCCGTAGCGAAGCAGATGAGTGCCGGGGATGAAGCGCTGGCACACCGTGGCCGTCAGCTTCTCGATGTGGGTCGCGATCGAAGCCGCGTCGCCGGTCCTCTCCAGGTTGTCCTCGCGCCGCCAAGGCGTCAACTCATCGAGGAAAGTGAAGTCGCCCGTGGCTTCCACGTAGTCGCACAGGGCCTTGAGCGGCCAGACGATCACGTCCCCGTGCGCCTCACGGCTTTGGATCGCCGAGTATGGCTCGAGCATGAACCATTGCGGCCAGTCGCCGCTCTGCACGTATTGCTGCGCGAAAACGATGCGCAGCAGCTCCCTCGCCGGCGCGTCGTGCTCGAGTGTCAGGAACAGCTCGAGCGGACCCTGACAGACGTCGCGAGTCCCCCACGCGCCCCCCGTATATTGCTCGAGCCCGTGCGGCACGGTGACATGCACCATCGCGTCATGCACCAGCCAGGGGAGGATCGTGTTGACCGCGTCGAGGTCTCCTGCGGCGTCGGACTTGCCGGTGTCGGACTTGCCGGTGCCCGACGTCCCGATGTCCGAGGTCCCGATGTCCGACCTTTCAAGCCGCATCCCGCGTGTGACGTGGCGCCAGTGGTCCATTGAGCTCGCGTGCAGCGTCGCTTCATCGACCCGAGCGGAAAACTTCGCGGCGAGTTCCTCCGCACGCGCCGGATCGGTGAGCGATCCCACCACCGCAAATGCGAATTCCCGCGTCGCCAGTGTCTGCAGCGCCGCGTAGGCGCCGCTGCGACGCTGGCCATCGGCGTAGAGAAGCTCGTCAGCGCCGATCTTCTCGATGCTCGCCGGGGTACTGGTCACGAGATGATAGACCGCCCGCGGATAGCGCTGGCTCCACAGGCCATCCGGCTCCGGCTGAAAACTGAATCGCTTCCGGGCTACATCGAGTTGCCAGCGCCCCGCATGCGCGTATTCCTGCTCACCGAGGACGAGATGCCCGAATACGAGAAACCGGCAGCGCGCACCGTCAACGGCTACGCGCCACTGCACGACGGGCTCCTCGCCGGAAACCGCCGCTGTGACGGTGACCGTCCGGGTACCCAGGCGGTAGATCCAGCGGCAGTCGCTCAGCCCCATGTCGAAGGCAGACGGCACGGTAAGCAGGCGCCAGCCATCACCGGTATCCACCAGGATGCGCAGCCCACTGCCACGGCTAATGTTGTAGGGATCGCGCGAAATTGAGAAAAGCCGGTGGAATGAGGTATTACCGATCGTGAGCTGCGCGCCGAACACCCCGTGCATCCAGCAGGTGAGGCAGAGTGTCGCCTCATCGGGGAGCATCTCTCTGCCGCTGATCAGTATTGCGCCGTGACGCCGCAGCACGCTGCGCTCCTTGTCGCGCAGAACGACGTGGCGGCTGCAGGCATCTTCCGCTGCAAAGAACGAGAGCATTCCGGCTCCCGCCCACTCGCGATGCATCTGCTGCGGAAACCGCTCCGTCGTGGCCTCCTCTTCCAGAGGATCGGCCACCGCACACGGTGCAGCCTGCAGAGCGCTGCGCGTCGGCGACGAGAAGGATATGGTCGCCCGAGGCTTGGAGAGATCGTTCGCGCAGGCGCGCTCGATGAGCGCGAGGTCGGCATCAGCGGAGGCGGCAGGGTGGTCGGCCCGGTAGATGCCGAGGAAGGTGCAGGATGTCGAAGCGCCGGGGGCGAGCGCAATCGCCTGCGACTGCAGCGCCGCGCAGGCGGTCTCGTGCTGCATGCGGATCGAAGGCAGGTTGCTCCCCAGGGGCGCGGCGAAACGATCGCCATCGCGATGCGCGGGCCCCATCAGCTGGCGCAGATCGGTGGCAAAGGCGACCGCCCCCTCGAGACAGGCGTGCGCGACCCACGGGTGTCGGCCGCCCTGCGCCAGATTCTGCCGCGACATGACGACGGGACCCATGCGAGGATGGTGGGAAACGCACTGATCGAGATACTGACTCGCATAGGCCTCGTTGTTCATCACGAACCCAGGATCCCCGAGGCCCAGGTCCTGGATGAGGACCAGGTCGCAGCGCACCGTTTCCGCGCGACGGTTGTGTACTTCGGCGTGCCAGGTCCAGAGATTCTCGTCGGCGTGCAGCTGCAGGCTGACTTCATGATCGAGTCCCTCCGTGGTTCCGCGCCAGACGAAGCGATCGTCTGCAACACCGAGCTGGCAGTCGGCCACTGTGCCGGCGACCGCCAGGTTCGTCGGCGGGCTGCCACCGACGCGCAGGGAGAGGCTTGCCATGCCGCCGGCAATGGGTGAGCCGAGCACCTGATTGATCATGATGCGGCGCTCTTCCTCGACGTGCTCGATCGCGAAGATCGCACCGTTCGGCAGAAGGCTGATTGCAAGTCCGCAAGCGTTGCTGATGCCCCTGAGATCGAGCTCGGCGCGACGCGGCGTGCTCAGGTGCTGGTCGCGGGCGGAGGTTGGAAGTTCAGCTCCCACGCGCGGAGCCTAGTACCTTGGATTGCCCGCGTAAATTGCTATGGCCGGGGTGATCCTACGCGCCGCCGTGCGCGCCACCAGTGCACGATGCGGCGATCGATCGTCGGACGACGTGATCTGGCGGTGCGGCGCACCTCGCTGAGGCGATAGCCCGCATCGCGCGAACACCAGGTCGCCGCACCCACGTAAAGCGCAAACAGAGCTCCGACAACGTAGAAGGAGGCTTCGCCCATCTCGCCCTCCGGGCTACCACGGCAACCACAAGCATAGGGCGAGCCCCGTCGGGGCCGTGTTAAGAAAATGGCATCCCGTGGCGAAGGCCCGATACGAGGGCCTAATAAAGGATCGAAGGCACATACGCACCCGCCGGCTCGTTGTACAGGCCCATGGTCATCAACGTCATCGGCTGCGTGATGCGCAGGCCGTTCTGCAGGCACCAGCGCAGCAGCTCGCCGTTGCGTGAAGGCACGAGGAAGCCGGGACCTGCATAGGACTCTGCCGCCGTGATGAGGGCCCTGACGTCGTCAGTGGTCTCACCGATGGCGTGACCGACGAAGGCGATCTGCGTGGCGTAGCCCGTGATCCGTCCCCCACGTTCGACCACCCTGGCCACACCGTGGGCTGTGGCATCCTGCAGCTCCGCGCCGCGGTCGTGACCGTGGACGCGGATCGCAAGGGCGTTGCAAGAGGGAAGGTCTCGCTCCAGCGCCGTGCGCACGAGGTAGCCGCGCGTCTCGCCGCGGATCGCGGCGCCCTGAATGCAGCTCAGGTGCTCTCGCACTTCGAAGCCGAGCTTCGAGTAAAGCGCCAGCGACCGGCAGTGATATCCAGCCTGTACCAGCCGAACACCCGCGGGCCGTCGCTGCTCGGCACGCGCGAGGGCCGCGCGCATCAGCTGCTCACCGACGCCCTTGTTCTGCACGGCCGGATCCACCGTGATCGGTCCCAGCCCCCAGACGGTACCGCGCTCATCGACGAAATTGCTGCCGACGACCTTGCCATCGAGCTCAGCCACGAGCGCGTTGACTCCCTGCTGCGCCAGCAACATGGCCGTGAATCCCGCAGCGACCTGCGCGTCGGGAAAATCCGGCGGGAAGTTGTGAGCCCGGGCGATTGCGTCAAATGCCTGGTAGCAGATGCGCCCACACTCACTCGTATCGCCGGCCTGTGCCGGGCGTACCGTGATGTTCATCGCTTTCATCCCCCGTGATTGCTGCCGGCAGCGCGCAGGCTGCGGCTCACCGGCGTGGCTCGAGCCCGCGGCCGCGTCGACGCTCGTGATGGCGGGAAGGCGGCCTACCCGCTGCCTGCCTCATGGCCGACCCGCACGTCAGTTGTTTTGTTCTTGTACCACTTCGTTCGTTGGCTATCATTGCTCGAGCGCAACTGGATCGCGCAATATCGCCGATCCGCCCAAATGCCCAGTCTACGGCCTGGCTTTCGAATCGTCGACCGACGGGAGCATATAACATGAGTGATGCGAAGACTCCGTTCATTTCCGACGTCAAGATGCTGCGGGATCGCGCCCGACAACACCTCGGCAGCGGCGCAGTAACCTCGACTTACACGGCTGACGTCGACAGGACGATCGAGATCCTGCAGGGGGTGCTGGCGACGGAGATCGTCTGCGTGCTGCGCTACACCATGCATTCCATAGCAGCGACCGGCATCTCGAGCGAGAGTGTCAAGGAAGAGTTCGCGCAGCACGCGAAGGAAGAGCAGGAGCACATGAACGCCGTTGCCGAGCGCATCAATCAGCTCGGCGGCAAGCCGAATTTCAGCCCCGAAGGGTTGTCAAGCCGCTCCGCGAGTCAGTACGTCGAAGGCGAGAACCTGGTGGACATGATCCGCGAGAATCTGATCGCCGAGCGGATAGCGATCGATCACTATCGCGAGCTGATCCGTTATTTCGGCGACAAGGACCCGGGCACGCGCGTCATGTTGGAAGGCATCCTGGTCGTGGAGGAAGAGCACGCCAACGACATGCATGACCTGCTCGTCGCCCACGAGGGGCGTCCGATGCTCGAGCGCTGATGCCGCGCAGTAGCGGCGGCGGTCACAGGGAGCATCACGACGCTGCGGCACGGCGCGCGCTCGGTCGGCGCTTGCGGGCCGCCTGCAAGGGCTTGGCGGCCGCCGCGTACTCCTGCCATGCCTTCGACTTCGCGAGCAGACCCGGGGCGGTTTGAATCGTATAGCGTGCCGGCTCGAGCCCTTTCCTGACCTGCGCCCACGTAAGCGGCATCGACACCGGAGCGCCAGCGCGCGCCCGCGGCGAGAGCGGCGCGACGGCGGTCGCCATCCGGTCGTTGCGCAGGTAGTCGAGGAAGATTCGCCCCGAGCGTGCCTGCTTCGCCATCGTCAGGAGGTATTTTTGCGGGCTGTCGGCCGCCATCTGCGTACAGATCTCGCGTGCCAAGGCCTTGGCCTGCGGCCAGCCACCCCGCTCCGTCCTCGCGGGTGCCAGAGGCGTCACAACGTGAATGCCCTTCCCTCCCGTCGTCTTGCAGAAGGCCGCGAGATCCAATTCCTCCAGACGTCGCCTGAGCTCGAGCGCCGCTTCGACGACCCGATCGAAGGCAACGTCGGGAGCGGGATCGAGATCGAAAACGAGTCGTCCCGGAACGTCCGGACGTCCCGGTGCGCAGTTCCAGGGATGTAGTTCCAGCGCCGCGACCTGCGCCATCGCTGCGAGGGCTTCCACCCGATCGATCTGCAGATACGGTCGGCGATCACCAGACACCTTCACCAGAGTCAGCAGCTTCGATGTGCCGGGCATCGCATGCCGCTGAAAGAACTGCTCGCCGCCGATGCCCTCGGGCGCGCGCACCACCGAACATGGACGACCCCTGATGTGCTCGATCAACCACTCACCCACCGTCTCGTAATACCTGGCGAGATCCATCTTGGTGACGGCCGAGCGGCCGCTCGTTGCGGGCCAAAGCACCTTGCCGGGGCTCGAGATCGGCACGCCCAGGACGCGGTCCGGCGGTGAGCTCTGCGCGGTCATCCGCGCGGCGCGCGCCGGCTGCGCGAGCGCGGCGACTTGTCAATGCGCGCCGGCCGTGCGGCGGCGGCGCGCTTCAGCATGAAAGGGCGAGCTCTGCGTCCCGTCCCGGCCGCAATTTGTGCCATGGATCGCCCGGAGGCCACCGAGCGATCGTCACCGATCGCTGCCTCCGCCTCATCTTCCTGCGCAAACTCATCGCGCCGCTTGATCAGGAGCCAGTTGACGCGCTTGCTGTGGTACCTGTCGCTGCGCATGCGCGCCAGGACCCACCCGCCTTTGAGGTGCGCCCCGTATAGCCTGAAGGTGAGGTCGCCCTTGCCCAGCATCTCCTCCGCGGAGCGCGACCCATCGGGCTCCCAGTAGCCCCGATCCCACAGCTGCACCGTGCCGCCTCCGTACTCGCCCTTGGGTATGGTGCCCTCGAAATCCCCGTAGTCGAGCGGATGATCCTCGACCTCGACGGCGAGGCGCTTGACCTTAGGATCAAGGGAAGGACCCTTCGTCACGGCCCAGGATTTGAAAACCCCGCCGAGTTCCAGGCGCAGGTCGTAGTGCAGCCGCCGCGCCGCGTGACGCTGGATCACGAAACGCAAGCGGGTGGCGTCACTTACTTTGCGCTGCCCGCTCGGTTCCGGGGTCCTGCTGAAGTCCCGCTTGGCGCGATAACGCGCGAGGCCTTTCGCCTTCACCGTACCTCCACGAGCCTGCCATGTGAGGCTGCGTTCAATTCTATGCGCACGGACGGAACCTAACACGTCGGCGAAACGTCGCAGAGCAGCCCGCCGCGCGTTTATGATGGCGCCCGTCGCGGCAGCCTTCAGTCGATGCCGTCATCTCCGGCGCAGCGGTGACGCTGACGTCTGCGCTCGCCGCCGACGCGTTGCGCCTGCAGGTCGATGAGTAGCCAGACCACGTGACCATTCAAGGCTCAATTCGACTGCATCAAGGCCTTTTCCGAAACCGACTTCAGCAAGGATGTGCGCGAGATCGGTATACCGGTGCTGCTGCTGCACGGCGATGCCGACCAGATCGTGCCGATCGACGCTGCGGCGCGCAAAGCGGTGAAACTCCTGAAGCAAGAGACACTCAAAGTCGTATCCGGAGCCCCGCACGGGATGTGTACCACGGTTGCTGACCAGATCAACCGCGAGCTGCTCGCGTTCATCAAGCCGTGAACGCTGGCCGGTGGGGCTTTGCGGAGCGAGCCGTCGGGCGCAGCGCGGCTTCCCTGCAGAACGCCCCCTGCCCTGCGAAGCCCGTCACTGAATCAGAAATTGTCAGGTGATGATGTTAAGTTGCCCCTTGGCAGGCGCGGCGAATTGCGAAAACTGCCGATATGTCACACGCATTGCCAGCCGATCTGCCACACGCGCTGCTTGAACGCCTGCGCGCCGAAGGGGTCGCTACGCTCGAGGAGTGGGTCGCCCTCGGCCGGCGCCGTCGACAGATCTTCGGCATTACACGGGCCGTGGTAGACCAGCTCGATGCGCTCGCCAGGGCGGCATTGAGATCCAAGACCTGACAGCCGCTGACCAGAGCCGTGTCGGCCGAGCCAGCATCGGCGCCGGACGGGCGAAGCACGTCCGGGTGAGTCACCTCACTTCGGATTGATTTGCCCGGATTTCGCGAACGGGATCGGGGGCATGAAGCGGATGTCGGGATTCACCGTCCCGGAGAGACGATAGGTCGGCAGCTCCTTGCCCTGTGCGAGACGCACCAGCAGATTCGGCATGCTGGTCGCGAGGTTGGTCGTAACGATCATGTCGAAGTCGCCGTCGCCGTGCGCCGGGACGTTGAAGGGCTCACTGCTCTCGCCGTGACCGACATCGACGCCACTCACCTCCAGCGTGCAGCTGACCGACTTGATGGGCAGCGGCCGATCGTTGGGATTCTGCACGTGCAGATGCACTTTGAATCGCTGCTCGAGGACCTGCGCGTCCACCAGCTCGACCGCCGTGGGCGTGATCTCGGGCGCTTGGAAATTCATGGCGGCGCAGGCGGCGAACAGCAGCGCCACTCCCGCGGGAGCGGCGCGGCGCAGCACGGACGGCCAGCGCCTTGCCAGGATCATCCGCGACACGGCCGACCGGCTACGGCACCTGCAGCGTCATTTCGTAGCGCGGCGCGGTGCGCAAGGTCACGGTGGCCGGCCGGCAACTCATCCCTGCGAGACTGAAACGCACGGTCTTCGTGAACGTCTGCTTCGCGACATCGTTCCATTGGCTGTCGATCACCTCCACCGCGATCTGGTGCATGTTGCCACCGTCCGGGGCATTCTGGCACTCGCCCCACTGCACTGAAAACTGGTGATCCGGGTTCGAGCCACCGTAGACCATGGTGACGACGAGCTCGTTCGTCTTCGCATCGTAGTGCGCCGCGGAGAAGGTATCCGACCAGACGGGAGACGTGTACGTCGCGAGCAGGCACAACGCCGCCGCGATGCCGCGCCCGAAGACCGGAGATTGCGCTTTCGCCATTGGATCCCGACCTGCCCGCAACCATTGTACGCAATAAATTGCCGGCGGTGCCGCTGGTGCCCGGCGATCGGGTGAGCGCACAATCGTCCCATGAAGTCCCTGGGTCGAAAACCTGACGGTGCGCGGCTTGAGCGCATCAGCGCCTCGCCGCAATGGGCGGGCGAGCGCTTTCGCAATGTCCACCCGATCATCCCCGGCCTGCGCGACCCGAGCGTGCCGATGCCGACGCTCACCGAGTTTCTCTGTGGTGGCGAGCTGCGCGTGCCACCCGCGCCGCTCGCCTCGCTGAGCCCACTCGATGGGTGGGCGAAGCCGCCCGGCAGCGGATTGCGGGCGACATGGCTCGGCCACTCGACGGTCCTCATCGAAATAGACGGTTATCGCGTGCTCACAGACCCGGTGTGGGGAACGCGTGCCTCACCGTCGCGCCTGATCGGACCCAAACGCTTCCAGCCGGTGCCGGTGGCGTTGCGCGCGCTGCCGTCGATCGACCTGGTGGTCGTTTCGCACGATCACTACGATCACCTCGACTACCCGACGATCCGTGAGCTCCTCAGGCATGGCGCACCATTTGTGACCTCACTCGGCGTCGGAGCGCACCTTGAAGGATGGGGCGCACGGCCCGCGAGCATCATCGAGCTCGATTGGTGGGAAAGCCACACGGTCGTCAACACCGGCCTCACGGTGACCGCCGCGCCGTCACAGCATTTCTCCGGCCGCACCTCCAAGAACCGCAACACGACGCTGTGGTCCTCATTCGTCATCCGCTCGCCGCGGCACGCCGTGTTCTTCAGTGGTGACACCGGGCTTACCACCGAGTATCGGGCGATTCGTGAGCGCCTCGGCCCGTTCGATCTGGTGATGCTGGAGATCGGCGCATTTCATCCCGCCTGGGGCGATATGCACCTCGGACCGGAGAATGCCCTCAAGGCACTCGCGCTGCTGGGCGGCGCCCCGTTTCTACCCATTCACTGGGGCACCTTCGCGCTCGGAATGCATCCCTGGGATCAGCCGCCGGAGACACTGCTCGCCCTCGGCGAGCGTGCCAATGTGCCACTTCTCATGCCACGACTCGGTGAGCCGGTCGAACCCTCGCACGCGCAGCGCGTGGTCCCCTGGTGGCGCGTGAGCGGGACCGCGGGGCGCGCCGCCAGGGTGGACACCTCCGGAGCCGTGACGCTGCCACGCACGGTGCCCTGGCCGCTCGACTGACTCGCCCGCGGCAGCGCCCCACGCCCTGGCCGAGCCCGCGCCGGAGGCCGATCGCGGGGGTCGATCAGGGGCTTACTCGCCCCGCCCGAGCGTCATGAGCGCGAACTCCTCGAAGAGGATCTGTGCCGCGAGCTGCACGGTGTTGGTCGTCGGGTCATATTGCGGCGCGACTTCGACCACATCCGCTCCGGCAATGTCGAGCCCGCGCAGTCCACGCAACAGTGCCAGGCCTTCGCGCGCCTCGAGGCCGCCCGCCTCCGGGGTGCCGGTGCCGGGTGCGTACACGGGATCGAAACCGTCGACGTCGACCGAGATGTAGAAGGGCTCATCGCCAACCACGGCGCGTGCCTTGTCGATGACCGTGGCCAGACCCATGCTCATGAAATCCTCCATGTAGATCACGGTCATTCCCGAGGCGTGCGAGAACTCCCAGAACATGTTCGCGGAGCCGCGGATCCCGATCTGGATCGTACGATCGGGATCGAGTACGCCGTCGAGAACCGCCAGGCGAAACGGTCCACCATGGTGGAACTTCGTGCAGTCGTAAGCCCCCATGGTGTCGCAGTGAGCATCGATGTGAACCAGACCGAGCGGCGCGTCTTTGCCGAGCGCCTTGAGGATCGGGTAGGTGATCGAGTGATCACCGCCAACCGACAGCGGACGCACACCGCACGCCTTGAGCGAAAGATAGTACCGCTCGATGTCCTCGAGCGATTGCTCGAGGCTATAACGGCTGCGAAACGGCACGTCGCCGACATCCGCAGCCCGGGCCCGGCTCTTCGGCACCCCGCGCAGCGTCGGATGATACGGCCCGATGCGCTCGATGGTGCGCACGGCGCGCGGACCGAAGCGCGCGCCGCTGCGGTTGGAAACCCCGAGGTCCATCGGCACGCCGACCAGCGCGATGTCGAGATCGGTGGCGTCCGCAGCGTAGGGTAGTCCGAGAAACGTCGCCACACCCGCGTAGGGCAACGAGCGCCGGCCGTCCGGAGACTTCACCTCGCGGGCGGCGCGGGCAAGAACCGGATCATCGCCGTCGAACGCATCGCGATCGGCGTAGCGTGCGCGCAGCCGTCGCAACTTTTCCTGGTCCATAGCCGTGCTACCTCGAACCCTACCCACAGCGGCGGAATGGGCGCTAATGTATTACGTGCCATCCGCGAAGTGAATGCACAAGGCAAGGGGGTCAACGATGAAGCGATCCATCGTCGCGTTCGTAGTAGCGCTCTTCGTTTGGGTTCTGATCGTTTCGCTCCTCGATCGCGGTCTGCGGCTTACCCTGAATGGCTATGCCGCGGCCGAACCCTCGATGCACTTCAGCGTCGCGATGATGACGGCGCGGCTGGTGATCGCCGCCGTCACCTCGTTGCTTGCCGGCGCAGTCGCGGGCTGGATCGCGCCACGCAGCACCGGCACCGCGGCGGTGCTCGGCGCCGTGCTGCTGGTGGTATTCATTCCCGAGCACGTGCGGCTGTGGCCGCTGTTCCCGGTCTGGTACCACCTCACCTTTCTTCTGACGCTGGTGCCTTTGGTGGTGCTCGGTGCGCGTATCGCGCAGCTGCTGCAACGCTCGCCCGTGGCCGCGGTCCGATGAGCCGCTGGCGCGACTCGCGCTGCCCGCGCGCACAGGCGGGCGCCATCCTCAGCGAGGTGGCGGCGCGGGCCGGCGCGCGCCAACTCCGGTCGCCTGCTCGAACGCATAGGCCATTTCGAGCACGCGCCGATCGTCGCGCCAGCGACCGGTAATCTGCATTCCGACCGGAAGCCCCTGTGGCGTAAAGCCCGCGGGCACCGAGATCGCCGGCGCCCAGGTGGTCGTGATCCAGTACGCCGACTTCATCCAGGCGATGTAGTGATCCATCGGCACGCCGGCAACGCTCCTCGGCCAGTCGAGCCCCACATCGAAGGGCACCACCTGGTTGACGGCGGACACGAGAAACTCATAACGCTCGTTGAAGCGCCGCATGCGCTCGAGAAGCGCCGCATGCGCCTTGAAGGCCGTGGCGAGCGCCGTCGACGTCACACGGCTGCCCGCCTCGATCTCCTCAAGCGCTTCCGGCTTGAGGTCGGCGCGATGTGCCTCGAGCAGTGGACCGAGCTCGGTCCATGCGCGCCACCTGCGCAGGGTGAGAAAGATTGCGTCCGCATCGGCGAGGTCGGGCGCCGCCTCCTCGACCAGGCAGCCGAGCTGCTCGAGCACGGCGCGCTGCGCATCGATCACCTCCCGCACCGCGCTTTCAAGCGGCAGACAGCCGAGATCCGGCGACCAGGCGATGCGTGCGCCGCGCACCTCGCGCGCGAGTGGTTCATTGAAGCGCGCCGGCTGCGAGGGATAGCAGCCCGGGTCACGTGGATCATCGCCGGCCATCACGGCGAGCAGCAGCGCGGCGTCCGCGACGGTGCGGGCCAGCGGTCCCTTCACCGCGAAGCCGAGGAACGGCATCGTTGAAGGCGCCAGCGGCACAAGCCCCACCGACGGCCGGAAACCAACGATGTTGTTGAAGTTGCCGGGATTGCGCAGCGATCCTCCCAGGTCGCTGCCATCCGCCAGCGGCAGCATGCCGGTCGCGACCGCAACGGCTGCACCGCCGCTCGAGCCGCCAGCGCTTTTCGTCAGGTCATAAGGGTTGCGCGTCGCGCCGTAGACGCCGTTATAGGTGTGCGAGCCCATACCAAACTCGGAGACGTTGGTTTTGCCGATCGGGACCACACCGGCTCGCCGCAGCCGCTCGACCAGCACGGTGTCGGCGACCGGACGGTAGTCGCGAAAGATCGGTGAGCCGAAGGTGCAGACGAGGCCAACCGCCTCCTCCAGGTCCTTGAACGCCCACGGCAAGCCGGCAAGCGCACCGAGCTGCCCGCCGCGCGCGCGCAGCTCGTCGACGCGCGCAGCGAGCGTCAGGCACTCCTCGTCGGGCAGCTTGCCGACGATCGCGTTGAGCCTCGGGTTGACGGCCTGAATGCGTGCCAGGTGCGCCGCCATGAGCTCGCGCGCCGAGAGCTTGCGCTGCGCAAGCAGCTGCACCAGCTCGCGCGCTTCGAGGAAGCACGGGTCCATCAGTGGCCGAATATACGGGATCGAGCGGCAACGCGCCGTTGCGCGGCCGGTGCCGCAGATGGCGGCCGCGGCCTGAGTACTACACCGTGATACGGATGCAGCGCCGGGGTCAGGGCGGGCGGGCGGCAGTCCCGTCGTGGCAGGTGATGAGGTCGACGTTCACCGCGACGATCTCGGTCGTATGCTGCCCCTCGGCGGTATCGAAGTACTGGCGGTCGACGACGATCGAGCGGCCGGTGTGGGCGACTACCGTGTAGTCGACCCGTTTGACCTCTGAGCGCGTCACGCCGTCGTCCGTTTTCCACTGCACCCGGTAGCGGATCAAGCCGTGGCAGCCGTTTGCGGAGCAGCGCTTACCGTCGATGCCGAAGGCAATGCGGAACTCGTCCTTGCTGAGGCGCATGACGAGCGGGCTCTGCGTCAGGGAGATGAGCGGCGCGGACGCCACGGTGGCGGAGTCGGCGATGCCGATGAGGATCAGGCAGCAGGCGGCAGTGTTCATGGCAAACGGCGGAGCGGTTGCGAAAGCACGGGGCGCAAGGTAGCCGCCCTCCCGAGAGTCGACAAACGATCATTACTTGGGCCTGCGCCAAAATCCGCTCATGCATCCGCCGTTTACCGCACTGCCTGCGGGCGCTTACCCGCCCCGGGGCGTGCGATGCGCTAAGATGGGGCAAGCTGCCGGGCGATGCAGCGGGAAGCTGCACTGCTGTCCGGCGCTTTGCTGAGGAGGTCCTGTGAGAAGCGGCACGCGCGCGGTACTTTTGCTGCTGTCGGTCAGCCCTCCGTGGGCCATCGCGGCTACCGACGCGCCACCCACCGGTGCCTGGCAGGCGCTGCGCCCCCAGCTCTACGGGACACGCGACATCAGCGAATCGGGCGATCAGCTGATGAGCGTCGAAGCGCCCTCGACTACCCCCGACCCGTCGGCAACTCCGGTGGCGGTGCACTTTGGCCGGGACCTGGTCGGGCGGGTGCGGGAGGTGCGCGTGATCATCGACAACAATCCCTCGCCGCTGGTTGCCACCATGGATCTGCGAGCGGGGCTGGCCGTCGATGAGATCGATCTGCGGGTACGCATCGACCGCTTCACGTCGGTACGCGCGATTGCCGAGACCGATGGTGGTCGGCTCGAGATGCGCAGTGCATGGGTCAACGCGAGCGGCGGCTGCTCGACCCCTCCGAGCGCAGCACAGGGCGGTGCCCTCGGCCAGATCCGCTTCCACGCCTCGGCCGACGACAAGGCGTTGCAGATCAGCATCCGTCATCCCAACAACTCGGGATTTCAGGTGGATGCTCGCACGGGCGACATGATTCCACCGCACTTCATAGCGCACATCCGTCTGGCCGCAGGCGGTCAGACGCTGCTCGAGGCCGAGACCGGCATCTCACTGAGCGAGAACCCCAGTCTGCGCATCGTCGCGCGCGAGCCGCTACCCGCGCCGATGACCGTCGAGGCCGTAGACGTGCCGACGCAGTCGCGCTTCGCGGCGACCTGGCTGGGCGGCCCCGCCGGCACGCACTGACGGCTGCCCGAACGCCAGCCGCGGCGGAGTGTCCGGCTACGGCCGCACCGGGCTCCAGCCGTCCATGGAGACCGCTCGGTAACTACACTAAAGTGGACGCTCAAGCTTCGCGCGGTGACCGAGAGGTCACCTGTCAGGACTCCTGCAGATGAACGGGCGAGCGGCGTTCGCCGCGGCGCTGTGCTTCGTCCCCGTGCCCCCCGCACGGTGCGCGCCCGCGGCACTCGCGGTCGCGGAAGTCGCACCGGGGGTGTTCGTGCACAGCGGACGACCGCTCGCGCTCGATGCTCCCGGCCACGATGACATCGCCAACATCGGCTTCGTTGCCGGCGCACGCTGTGTCGCCGTGATCGACACCGGCGGCTCGGTGCGCGTCGGCCGCGCGCTGCGTGCGGCGATCAGCGAGCACGCGCGGGCGCCGGTGTGCTACGTGATCAACACTCACGTGCACGTCGATCACGTCCTCGGCAATGCAGCCTTCACCGGTGCGCGCGCGCAGTTCGTCGGACACGCCCTGCTCGCCGACGCCATGCGTCGCAGCCGCGATTTTTTCCTCAAGAACTATGCCGGCGACCTGGACGCACCAGCGAGCGCCGTGCAGATCATCGGTCCCGATCGCAGCGTGCCCCTCGGCGGCGACCTCGAGCTCGATCTCGGGGCCCGCTCGCTGCGCCTGCACGCCTGGCCGAAGGCGCACAGCGATTGCGATCTGACCGTGTACGACACGACGACCGGCACACTGTGGTCCGGTGACCTGCTGTTCGTGCAGCGCACCCCGGCACTCGACGGCAGCCTCACCGGCTGGCTCGCGGCGATCGATTCGCTCATGGGGACGCCGGTGAAGCGCGTCATCCCGGGACACGGCGCCGTCAGCGATGACCTGCGTGCCGCACTGACGACGGAACGACAGTATTTGCAAGCACTGCTCGCAGGCGTGCGCGCGCAGATCGCCCAGGGCAAGCCGATGCAGGACGCCGTCCGGGAAGTCAATCCTGAGCATTCCGGCTGGCAGCTGTGGGACGCGACCCACCCGCGCAACGTGGCGCGCGCCTATCAGGAGCTCGAATGGGAGTGATGCGCCGGCGCACGTTCCTGCGCCGCGCTGCGTGGGTCGCCGCCGGCGTCGCCTCCGCGTGGCGCGGCCGCTCCATCGCGAGCTCCGCGGCAGCGCCGCACGTGGTCATCGTCGGGGCGGGCTTTGCGGGCGGCTGCTGCGCGCTCGAGCTGCGCCGGCTGAGTCCGATGCTTCGCGTAACGCTGCTCGACGCCGATGCCCGGTATATCAGCTGCCCGATGAGCAATGAGGCGCTCGTCGGGTTGCGCAGCATGCAATCGCTCACCGTGACACGTGCGGGTCTCGAGCGCGCGGGCGTACGTTTTGTGCAGGAGCACGTCACTGGTATCGACCCCCGCGGACGCCGCGTGCGCCTGCGAGGCGGCAGCGCCATCGCCTACGACACGCTGGTGGTGGCACCGGGGATTCGCTTCCTCTACGGAACGCCCGAGGGCTACGACGAGAGCGCGCCGTTACGCATGCCGCACGCGTGGCAGGCGGGGCCGCAAACGCAGCTTCTCGCCGCGCAGCTGCGTGCCATGACCGATGGCGGCACCGTCGCGATCAGTGTGCCGGCTGGGTTGATGCGCTGCCCGCCAGGTCCGTACGAGCGGGCCAGTCTGGTTGCGGACTGGCTCAGGCGGCATCGGCCGCGCAGCAAGGTGCTGGTCTTCGATGCCAACAACCATTTCCCCCGCCAGGACGTGTTCACCGCCGCGTGGCAGCAGATGTACCCCGGGATGATCGAGTGGATCGCACCTGTCGATGGCGGGGCAATCACGCGTGTCGATTCGAAGACATGCACGCTCTATAGCTCGAGCGGCACGCATCGCGTGGCCGTCGCCAACGTGATCCCGCCACAGGCGCCTGGCATGCTCGCCGCCGACAGCGGGCTTGCCGCCGGGCATGGCTGGTGCCCGGTCAAGCCGACGACGTTCGAGTCGCAGCTGCTCGAGGGCGTGCACGTGATCGGCGACGCTTGCATCGCCGGCGCGATGCCGAAGTCGGCATCGGCGGCGCGCAGCCAGGCGCTGCAGTGCGCCGCAGCCATCAGCGCGTCATTCGCGGGAGGCACGGTCCCTGCGGCCGACTTCGACAGTGTCTGTTACAGCCTGCTGAGTGCCGAAAGCGCGCTCGCGATCCACGGGAAGTTCTCGGTCAGGGACGAGGAGATCCGTCAGGACAGCCCCGCTGCCCTTCCACAAGCGCAGGCGCCGAGCGCCGCGCGTGCGCGGGAGGCGACCGACTGGTACGAGCGCATGCGCTCGCAGTGCTTCGGGGTTTGATTGCGCGCCACGCAGCTCTAGCTTCGCCGTCGGCGCTCACGCTTGACACTGTCAGGTCGCTGCAGGTATCCCGGGTGTGGCCGCCACCGCGCGACTCAGCCTGGAGGAAGCCATGGACGTCGGATTCATCGGCCTTGGCCACATGGGTAAGGCCATCGCCGCCAATCTCATCCGTGCGGGTCATCGGCTGTGTGTGTGGAACCGCTCCGAAGGCCCGGCGCGGGAGCTTGCAGCGCTCGGCGCACGGATCGCCGGCGCGCCCGCCGACACGGCGCATGGCGAAGTGCTGATGACGATGCTGGCCGACGACGCTGCCACGCGGGCGGTGCTCGTCGAGGGCGGCGTACTCGATCGCGCCTCCCGGGGTCTCGTCTGGGTGAACCTCGCCACGGTCACCATTGCGCTGGTCAGGGAACTCGCGCGCCTGGCACAGGAGCGCGGCATCGACTACGTCGCCGCCCCGGTGTTCGGGCGTCCGGAAGTGGCACAGTCGGGCAAGCTCAACATCGTGGTTTCCGGCGTCCCTGCAACGCTCGCGCGCATCGCACCGCTGCTGTCCGCCATCGGTGAGCGCACCTGGCCGATCAGCGGACCACCGGAGCGAGCCAATGTCGTGAAGCTCGCCGGGAACTTCATGATCGCCAGCGCGATCGAGACCATGGGCGAGGCTGCAGCGCTGGTTCAGGCTTACGGCGTCAGCAGCGGCGATTTCCTCAACGTGCTCACGAATACGCTCTTCGCCGCCCCGGTATACAAGGTCTACGGTCGCTTCATTGCCGAGCAGCACTACCAGCCCGCAGCCTTCACTCTGGTGCTGGGATTGAAGGACGTGCGGCTCGCGCTCGAGGCCGGCGAGGCCGCCCACGTAGCGCTGCCCTTCGCGAGCGTGCTGCGGGATCACTTTCTCGAGGCCATCGCCGCGGGCAAAGCCGATCACGACTGGGCTGCGCTCGCCGAGGTGTCGGCGCGCCGCGCCGGGTTGCCCAACGCGAAGTAGTTGCTGCGTCGGGCGTGCCAGCGCCTCATTGAGCGACCCGCCGTCTCGAGGCAGCCTGACGCAGACGGGAGCGGTGACAACGGTGTCGGTACTACCCCGTGTATAGTCAGCTGCGCTGCCGCAGCGGGCATGAGGTTGGGTACGCTTTGGAAACGCCGTTGGATACGCCGGCGCTCCGCACCGCACGCGGAGACACGCGGGCCAGTGCCCGGCCCGGGATGACACACATCCTTGGCCCCGGCTTCATCACCGGCGCGTGCAATGACGATCCGGGCAGCATCGGCACGCTCTCCCAGGTCGGTGCGCAATTCGGCTACGGACTCGCCTGGACGCTTCTTTTCACCTACCCGTTGCTCTTTGCGGCGCAGGAGATCAGCGCGCGCCTGGGACGTGTGACAGGCTGTGGCATCGCCGGCAACCTGCAGCGCCACTACCCCCGATGGTTCGCCGTGAGCCTCGTCGGGCTTCTCGCCGTGGCCAACGTCATCAATCTCGGCGCTGACCTCGGCGCGATGGCGGCAGTGCTGCGGCTGCTCCTCGATGTACCGCCCCTGCTCTATGTATGTCTGCTCGCCCTCGTGTGTGTGCTTTTCGAGGTCTTTACCCGCTACGTCCATTATGTACAGATCCTCAAGTGGCTGTGCGTGACGCTGCTCAGCTATGTCGTCGGTGCCTTCATGGTCGAGGTCCCCTGGTATGACGTCGCGCATGCCTTGATCTGGCCTCCGCTCTCGGCAGCGCCGCAGTACGTGACTGCGGTCGTTGCCGCGCTCGGTACGACGATCAGTCCGTACCTGCTCTTCTGGCAGGCTCAACAGGAGGTCGAGCGCGGGCGGCATGCGGCGGGTGCGTTGCCCCTGACAAGCAGCGTGGCGCAGGCTCCCGCCGAGTTTGCCCGCATACGCATCGACACCGCAGTCGGCATGGGGCTGTCGAGCCTCGTAGCGCTATTCATCGTGATCACCACCGCCAGCACCCTGCACGCTCAGGGCGTCACCACGATCGAGACGGCCGCGGAGGCGGCCGAAGCGCTGCGCGCAGTCGGCGGCCGCTTCACTTTCCTGCTGTTCGCGTTGGGAATCATGGGCGCGGGACTCCTCGCCCTGCCGGCGCTCTCCACCTCTGCCGCGTATGCGGTCGGTGAGCTACTCACCTGGCGCGTCGGGCGCAGCCACCCCCGCGGCGGCGCCCGGGCGTTTTACGCAGTAGTCGCAGCGGCCGCTGCGATCGGGTGTGCGCTGAACTTCTCGCCCATCAATCCAATGCGGGCGCTCTACTGGAGTGCCGTGCTGAATGGCGTTGTCGCGATCCCGCTGATGATCGCACTCATGCACCTGTCGACCCGCACTGCGGTCGTGGGCCCACTCAAGCTTCCGGTTACCGTGCGTGCGCTCGGTTGGTCAGCCACTGCCGCGATGGCGGTCAGCGTCGCGGCGATGGTCATGAGCTGGATGCTCTGAAGGCGCTCAAGGCGCCGCGTGGACCGAGCTCGCGGCGCGAGCACGCGCTTCGGTGCGGGACAAAAGGCCCACCAGCGCGGTCGCCGTGCGCACGTTCATCTTCTGCATGATGCGGCGTCGATGGACCTTGATGGTCTTCTCGGCCGCCCCGAGCTCTGCGGCAATCTGCTTGTTGAGGAGTCCCGTCGCCACGAGATCGAGCACCTGCAGCTCACGCGGCGTGAGACTTGCGAGTCGGCGGAAAACGTCGAGCCGCTCCTGGCGCTGCGCGCGCTGCAATGCATCGAGAGCGATAGCCTCCGCGACGGCGGCTAGGAGCTCAAGGCGCTGCACCGGCTTTGGCAGAAAGGTCACCGCGCCGGCCCTCATCGCCTGTACCGTGGTCGGGATATCCCCCTGGGCGGTTATGAAGACGATCGGCCGGGCCACGCCGCGCGCTGCGAGCTCACGTTGCAGTTCGAGGCCGCCCATCGTCGGCATGCGCACGTCGGCGACCAGACACCCTGGAATCTCCGGATCGTGGGCCGCCAGGAACTCCGACGCGGAAGTCCATATGCTCACCGCGTAGCCGCTCGCCCGCAGCATGCGTCCCAACGCGACTACGACCGCCTCGTCATCGTCCAACAGGAAGACCGTTGAATGCGCTTCAAGCATGATTGGATCCCTTCAATCGAAGACACGGCGTCAAGGGACCGTCCCGTCCCGTTATTGTTTCGCAAGCGCTTGTGCGTATTATGACCAGCGACCGCTCCGCGGCCAAGCTTGCGAGAAACCGTGATCCGGAGGACCCGAGCCGTGGAAAGCACGGGCTCTGGCTCCGCCGTCCTGCTCAGCGAGGTTGGGTGGGACCGGGGCCCAGGCTCATCGCATCGTGGATCGCGCTGACCAGGCGCTCCCGGCGTAGTGGCTTGGCGAGATAGGCCACCGCGCCCTCGGCGAGACATTGCTCCCGCAGCGCCGTCTGCTCGTGAGCCGTCACGACGATGACGGGAAGACGGATCTGCGCGCTCGTCAGCTGACGCTGCACATCCCGCCCGTTGAGACCCGGCATCTGATAATCGAGCACCACGCAATCGGGGCGGCGAACCTGCACCGCCTCGAGAAACTCCCTCCCCGAGGCGAATACGTCCACTTCGAACTGCGAGGCGTTCAGCATGCGCGCAAGCGCACGCCGCACCGACTCCTCGTCGTCAACCACCGCGATCAGCCGCCGCGCCGCTGTCATCACGGCAAACAGTTGGCAACATGGCGGGCAGCGGCGCCAGTTGGACCTTCTACCTACGTGCGATGGAAAGACTCCGTAGCCCGGCACGCCGTAAAGCGGAATATTGCACCGCGACGTCCTGCCACATTCTCTGCCCACAACCGTCCACCGTGCGCCTCGACGATGGAACGGCAGATCGCAAGCCCGAGGCCAAGCCCCTGCTTCTTGGTGGTGAAAAAGGGCTTGAAGATGCGATCGGCATCTCCTTCCTGGATGCCGCGGCCCGAGTCGGTGACCGAGCATTCCACGGTCCGACCCTCCTCCAGGGGGCGCGTCACGATCGTCAGCCGCCGCTCGGTAAGGGGACAATCCGCCATCGCCTCGCAGGCGTTGCGGATCAGATTCAGCAGGACCTGCTGCAGCTGCACTGGGTCGGCGAGCACGAGCTCCGAGCGCGGATCGAGCTGCAGGCTCACCGATACGTGTCGCGCCAGGAGGTCGCTGTGCATCAGTGCGAGCACGTCGCAAACCACCCGATTAAGCGCGACCGGCTGGCGCTCGGTCTCGCCCCGCGCAAGCATCGAGCGCAGCCTCTGGATGATTTCGGCGGCGCGCACGTCGTCGCGGATGATGTCGCGCAGGATGTCACTGATCTCGCGCAGCACCGGCGCGTCGGTCGGTAGCAGCTGCAGCGCGGCTTCGGCGTTCCCGAGAATGGCGGTGAGCGGCTGCGCGAGCTCGTGCGCGAACGCCCCCGAAAGCTCCCCCAGTACGGCAGCCCGCCCGAGGTGTGCCAGCTGCTCGCGCTGCTCACGCGCCTGCTCGAGCGCCCGCTGGCGCGTAGTGACGTCGGCGCGCGTGACGACCGCGCCGCCTTGCGGACGGCGCAGCCGCTCGATGGAGATCTCGTACCAGCGCCTGCCCTCGGACGTCTCCCGGGAGAACTCGAGCTCGCGCCGGGGGGACAAGCCTTCCAGTACCTCGCGGAGGTACGCGGCGAGCTCGCTGCCCACAGCATCGCCACGCCCCGCAGCCGAGCGGCACGCCTCGAGGTAGTTGGCGCCGACGTGGGCGCGTCTGATGGGGAGGATCTCTGACGACTCGATGAAACGCCGCCATGACTCGTTCGTCTCGAGAATCACACCCGCCCGATCGAGCACCGCGATCTGATCGTGAACGGAGGCAAGCACTGCCGAATGCAGCAGCTCCGCCCCGCGCTGCTGTGCTTCGGCGTGGCGCAGTGAGGACAGATCGAATACGTATGCCGTGCTGTCACCCGAGGACCCGGGAAACCGGCAGCCGCCGATCAGCACGGGAATCCGTCGCCCATCGCAGCCGATGAGCTCACCCTCGAGCGGGGCCGATTCCGCGTTGAGACTCGGCCTCGCGGCCGCCTGAGGAGCGAGCGCAGCGGCGACCGAAGGTGCCAGCAGCACGTCAATGAAGAAGCGGCCCGCACTGAATGCGATGCGCTCATAACCCGTCAGGCGGAAGAAGGCCTGGTTCGCATCGAGGATGCGGCCGTCCGAGCGCCAGATGATGATCGGCATCAGGTTGTGCTCGAAGATCGTGCGGAAGCGTGCCTCGGTCGCGGCGTTCGCCTGTTCAAGAGTGCGGCGCTCCTCGAGCGCCGCAGCCAGGAGCAGCAGCGAGACGCTGGTGAGCACCAGAAACAGCAGCAGCGACACGACGTACTCGCCGGGGGTCTGACCGAGGAGCGGAGCGGACCGGCTGAGCGCGCCGCAGGTCGCGAGCACGCCCAGAATCAGCACGGAGCCGCAGGCCCCGACGACTCCGAAGCGCACCGCCGCCCACAGCAGGATCACAAAGGGGGCGTACTGCAGCGCCGAGGAGAACACCGTCACGCTCATCGGCGCCACGAAGGCCGCAAGTGCGGCGGAGACGAGCACGATCAGCAGCAGGCACGCCTCGGCTACGCTTCTCCTTCGTAGCGGCGGGCAGCCCTGCCGCACCCAGGACGCGCCATGGAGGATGAGGGGCACGAGCGTCAGCACGGCGAATGCGTTCGCCAGCGTGCGCGCCACTGCCGTGAGCCAGAAGGTTGTGCTCACCTGCAGTGCCACTGCAGCAGCGGCCATCAGAGCACTCGTGCACATCGGCACCAGCGCGCCCGCGATCACAACGAAGATGACAGCGGTGCGGATGCGGTCGATGCGCCGTCGGCCGGGTATGAATGCGCGCAGCATCGACGCACCGATGAGCGCCGTGCCACAGTTGCCGACATAGCCGATCAGCGCATGGGCAAGTGGCACCCTGACCAGCAAGGGTTGCACCAGTAGGTGCGCCGGCAGCACGAAGAGGAGATAGATCCACCAGGTGCGGCGGGGCACCAGCAACAGCGCCGCGAGCAGAATCGCGTTTGGAAACCACAGCGCCGAGACCGGTGCGCCAGGGAAGATGAGCACGGCCCCGAAACCGGCCGCCGCGGCGTAGGCTACGGCGACGCCGGTCGCCGCGATGAGCGTCCCGGCTGCATCGGGCGCGAGGAGTCGCACCGTCGCGAGCGCTGAGTCCGGCGCGCACGGCGGTGGCCCGCCGGCAATCGGTGAGTCTGCGGGCAGGGCGTCCGAAACCCTGTTCATGTGTGGAAGATCCCTCTAGCGGCGGAGGCGGCGGCAAGCGGCAGTCTGCCGCTGCCTCGGCGTGCAAGTGTGCACCTCGAGGCCGGCACCATGCCACCGTGGCCGGGTGCGGGCTGGAATGAGTTTATGACGGCTGCCATACGTGGCCCGCGGCCACGACGAGGGCCACCACTGCCGACCACCCGCATATCCGCGCATGCCCGGCACGATGTCATACTGACTGCGGGGCCAGGAGCGCCCGCGGAGATGGCTGATGTTCGGAATTGGCGAGATCTTCATCCTGTTCTTCGTGACGCTCGGGCCGTTCAAGCTCCTTGGCCCCTTCGAGCAGCAGACGCGCGACTTGAGTCCCTCTGCGCTACGCGGGATCGCCGTGCGTGCCTTCATGATCGGACTGGCCGCGGTCATCATTGGGGGTACCCTCGGCGCGGCGCTGGCCATGAAGTGGCGGATTTCGGTGCCTGCGATCGAGATTGCCACCGGGCTTATCCTCTTCCTGGTGGCCATGCGGCTGGTCATGGCGGCATACGAGCCCATGCCCCCGCCGCAACCGCCACCCACCGCTCCCATGGCGGCCGCGCTGCGGCTCACGTTTCCGCTGGTCGTGAGCCCCTACGGGATTGCGGCGCTGATTGCGCTCCTCGCCGCGACGGACGATCCCTCGATGGTCAGGGCAATCTACGTGATCCTCATCGTCGTGATGGCGCTCAATCTCTTGGCAATGCTCTATGTGCGCAGCATCATGCGGGGACCGACGTTGTTGGTGTTGCAGGTACTGGGATCGGTGCTCGGTGTCCTGCAGGTCGCACTGGCGGTGCAGATCGTCATCCGCGGCCTGCGCGGGCTGCAGGTCATACCGGGCCTGCCGGCCTAGGACCTAAGGCCCATGGCTTGCGCGGCGCGGCACGCACAAAATCTGTTGTTAGGAAGGCCGAAGCGACTATGACGCCCCTCAGCGACCCCAAATCGGTCCCACCGGCGGCGGACACCGCAGACGCATCTGCAGGTGCGGAGCCACAGCATGCAGACATGCTCTGGATCGCCGGTGGCGTCTTCCACATGGGGTCGGACCACCACTACCCGGAGGAGCGGCCGGTCCATCCGGTGCGGGTGGATGGCTTCTGGATCGATCGCACGCCCGTCACGAACCGCGACTTCCGGCGCTTCGTCGAGGCCACCGGATACACGACGTTCGCCGAGATTGCGCCCGATCCGAACGACTATCCGGGCGCACTGCCCCATATGCTGAAAGCGGGCTCGCTCGTGTTCACCCCGCCCCAGGGTCCGGTCGATCTGCGCGACTGGAGCCAGTGGTGGCAATTCAGATTCGGTGCGTTCTGGCGCCGACCCTACGGGCCGAGTAGCTCGCTCGCAGGACTCGATGAGCATCCGGTGGTACACATCGCCTACCGGGATGCCGAGGCTTATGCGCTCTGGGCCGGCAAGGCACTGCCGACCGAGGCCGAGTGGGAGTTCGCCGCCCGCGGCGGACTCGACGGGTCGGAATTCGCCTGGGGCGCCGAGTTCACGCCGCAGGGGCGGCACATGGCCAACACCTGGCAGGGCGAGTTCCCGCACGAGAACTCGCGCGATGACGGCTATGCACGGACGTCCCCCGTCACCGCATACCCGCCCAACGGCTATGGACTCTACGACATGATCGGCAACGTCTGGGAGTGGACCACCGACTGGTATTCCGTGCGCCACGAGCCGACGGCGCCGAGCCCCTGTTGCCCCTCGGAGAATCCGCGCGGAGCCGCCGAGGACGGCAGCTATGATGCCTGTCAGCCCAACATCCGCATACCACGCAAAGTACTGAAGGGCGGCTCGCATCTGTGCGCCCCGAATTACTGTCGCCGCTATCGGCCGGCCGCGCGCCACGCCGAGCCGATCGACACTTCGACGAGCCACGTCGGCTTTCGCTGCATCGTGAGGGGACCTCATGGCTGATTCGACGGCCAGCGCTGCGCTCGGGCCGGCCCCCGGCGCGGTCCCGAGCTCTGCGCAGGTCAATACTGAGCTCGCCATGCGGCGCACCGGCATGGCCTTTCAGCGTACGCGCATGGCCGCAGACCGCACGCTGATGTCGGTCATCCGCACCTCGCTCTCGCTCATCGGCTTCGGCTTCACCATCTATCAGTTCTTCAACAAGCTGAAAGACGCCGGCCTACTCAAGGGTGCGGCCCCGGCGCGCAACTTCGGCACCTCGCTCGTGCTGCTCGGGATCGGCATGCTGATCCTCGGCATCATCTATCACGTCATGTTCATGCTGGGCTTGCGGCACCAGCGCAGTATGATGAAGGCCGAGGGACTCATATGGGCCGAGAGCGGCTTTCCCACCTCACTGGTGCTCATCGTAGCCGTGGTGCTGCTGCTCATCGGGCTGGTGGCCGTGATCAGCATGGTGGGCCACGTTGGACCGTACAACTGATCCACTGACGACATGAGAGAGTGGCTGAACGTCGTCAGCGTGCCTGCGATCGTCATCATCGATGCGATCGCGCTGCTGGTCATCCTGGTCGGGACCCTCGAGGTGACCGTCTACATCCTGCGCGCGGCCATCAAGCCGCTGCCGCCCGAAGTGGCGCGCGGGGCATGGCTGCGCTATGCACGCTGGCTGGTCGCGGCACTCACCTTTCAGCTCGCTGCCGACATCATCGAAACCTCGGTCAGCACCAGCTGGCAGACGATCGGCAGGGTCGCGGCGGTCGCAGTGATCCGTACGTTCCTCAATTATTTCCTCGAGCGTGACGTGCAGCAGCAGCAGCGCGACGCCGAACCCCGTGCCACCGAGCCCGCGGCGCCTCGCAGCCAACGCAGCGCTTGAGGTCCCGCCTGTGGACGGGTCACGCGTCGCGACGCCGGAAACGGCCTCGTCGGCCTTCGGACCCCTCCCTAAGGACGTATTGTTCGCGACCCGAGACGCGATCGATCATCGTCGCTGCCGACGCGGCGGCCCGGGACCTGCCGTGTGATCAGGGAGGGTCCGAATGCGCACGACGCACAGAGGTGCGATGCAAAGGGACGTGCCGGCAGGTCTCGTGCACCGGTAGACTCGGATGCGCCGGTACGGTCCCTGAGGAGAGGGGTCACGAAGCTCCGCGCCGAGTTGCTTCTGACGACGATGCTCGCGGCGCTCGCCACACTCTCGGGCTGCGCCAAGTCCGCGCAGCATGCGCCCGCACGAGCCCCGATCATGCAGGCCTCATTCGCGACACCCGAAGAGGCGGTCACCGCGCTGATTGCGGCGGGCGAGAGACACGATGTCGACGCCCTGCACGAGCTGCTCGGGCGCGGCACGGCTGACCTGGTTTCCTCTGGCGATCCCGTGGCGGACCGCCGTGCGCGCGACGCTTTCCTGACACGCTACCACGCGCACCACGAGCTGCTCTCCGGTGGCCCCAACGATCTGGTGCTGGTGGTGGGGGAGGATCGCTGGCCTTTTGCGATCCCACTCGTGCGCACGGACGGTCGCTGGTTCTGGGATGGAGCCGCGGGAGCACCGGAGCTCGTGTCGCAGCGTATCGATGCCAATCAGCGCCGCACCCTCGAGGTGCTCCAGAGCTTCGTGCATGCCGAGAAGACCTATGCCTCCGCAGGCCACGACGGCGCGCCGCCCGGTGTCTACGCGCAGAGGCTGCGCAGCACCCCCGGTAAGCGGGACGGACTTTACTGGGAAACAGCCTCGGGGGAGCCGCAAAGCCCGGCGAGTCCCTTGCTCGCCGCGGCTGCCGCAGAAGGCTACGCCGTCGGGGCCGGCCGCCGCGCCCCTTATCACGGCTACGTCTACCGGCTTCTGACCGCGCAGGGACCGAACGCGAGCGGCGGGGCGCGTGACTACATCGAGGACGGCAAGCTGACCGGCGGATTTGCGGCACTCGCTTACCCCGATTCGTACGGCTCGAGCGGTGTCATGACCTTCATGGTCAACGCGGATGGCCTCGTCTGGCAGCGCGATCTCGGCAAGGACACCGCCACCGCGGCCACGGCGATCAAAGAGTTCAACCCCGACGATCGCTGGTCCCCGATTGCGCCCGGAGAATTCGCGGGCACCGCGCAGACGAGCGCGACCGCTCCCCCCATTCGCAGTGGCAGCCGCCGCTGAGCGAGGCTCCGCCACCCGCCTTGATTTTGGCGACATACGCCGAGAGGCCTATGTACGTCGCCGGGGGCATGTTGTAGAAAGGGGCGCGGGTACGAGGCATCATGCAACCGTCCGCCAGGGAGAAACCATCATGACTACCTCGAGACTCCGTCGGCTCGCCGCTGTACTGCGACTTGCCGCGTTACGGCACTTGCCGCGCCTGCGCACGCTGCCCGGGGTCGCAGCGCTCTGGGTGCTGAGCTCGGCTGCCGCATTCGGCGCCGATCAGCCGATCGTGAACGAGAAGTTCGCTGATCTCGAGCCGGCGATCCAAATGCTGCGCTCCGAGGTCGGCAAGGACCGGCGCGAAGTCGTCAAGAACGCAATGCTGCTGACCGAGAGCGAGGGTAAAACGTTCTGGCCCCTTTACGATGAGTATCGGGCAGCCCAGCACAAGCTGGGAGACCGCAGGGTACGGCTGATCACCGACTTCGCGGCCAATCGCAACGCCATGAGCGAGGATGAGGCGTCAAGACTGACGCAGGAAGCGCTGTCGATCGATAAGGACCGGACCTCGATCAAGGAGGACTACGTGAAAAAGATGTCCAAGGTGCTCTCGGCCCGCACCGTTGCGCGCTTCTTCCAGATCGATGCGAAGCTCGATGCAGTCGTGGATGCGGAACTTGCGGCGCGAATCCCGCTGATCCACTGACGGCGTTCGGCCACCGCCCGGACAGGTTACCGCCATTTCGGGGCGGGCCCGCGTGGCGCGCTCAGGGCTGTCACGATGCAGGCTGCGCGTCCGTGTGGAAGACCCAGCCGCGGTCCTTGTACTTGCAGAGGGTGTAGGTTCCCTCGCCCTGCAGGCCCCCCGCCTTGTTTCCGATGCGCAGCTGCTTGCAGGGCGCGCCGTCCGTCCCCGTGAACTGTCCGGTCACCTGTGCGAATCCTGACGCGCCGGTCTTCGGGTTTGACCAGGAACGTTTGGCGTTCGCCTCGGACGAATCGAGCGCGGCCCGGGCATTCTTCATCATGAGGTCGGCGTCGTCGCCGCGAAAATAGGAGCTCGGGGAGTCCTGAAGAAAGCTCAAATTACCGGCGTGCGAGGCGCAGGGTGTGAGGCATGCCGCGAGTAGCACGACAAGCCCCACGCCGGGCCGGAAATTGGCGCGATTCAGCTGATATCGGCTCGTCATTTGGTGTGCTCGGCAGGTCAGTGCTCGCCGTCGAAGCGTACCCGCTGGGGTCGTGGCCGTCCACGCGTCGGGGCGCAGCCGCGTGGGCGGAGCAGCCCGTGGGCGGTGCAGCCCGTG
>Ga0335080_10000672_pt1 | contig 31984 bp, 31 predicted proteins | sample Lox_Sample_34_FD_206720 | JGI IMG/M metagenome (GOLD analysis project Ga0335080, IMG submission 206720) | Soil microbial communities from Loxahatchee National Wildlife Refuge, Florida, United States - Lox_Sample_3.4 | ecosystem: Environmental > Terrestrial > Soil > Wetlands | place: USA... | reverse complement strand
TTGCGCATCAGCCCCGCCGCCTCGTTGCAACACTGGAGCGACAGGACACCCTACAAGAATCAGTTAGAGCTTGAGCGGTTTATTGGGGGCCTGCGAAAGGCGGGCATGAACTAACCGCCGCGAGACACCTACGAATTAGCGGCACCGAACTATCTCTACACCTCTGACGACGCACGAGGTGATCGTTCCGGCCAAGCTCAACGTCTGCTTAGCGGGCGAATTGGACGACGACGCACTCGAAGGACCGCTCCTAGCCGTTAAGAGAGGCTGCGAAGGTCTACTCCTCGAGTAAGGAAACCAAGTACCTATCGGACAGTTTGTCGTAACGCATTCCCACGTCGTCCGAATGCCCAGCGATCGGGCGTGGTGCAATTCTCAGGAGCTCTTAGCGGCCGGCCGCGAGCCCGACGATGGTCTCGAACCCACCCCAGAACATGCGCTTGCCGTCGAAGGGCATCTTCGAGGGGTCCATCGACTCCTTGATCTGTGGATCTTCCATGACCGCCTTGTTGATGCGGTCGCGGTCCTCCTTGTTCCGATACACCACCCACGCCAACGCGATCACCTCGCCATCCTTGAGCTGTACGGCCTGGGGAAACGATGTGACCTTACCGGGCTGAGCGTCATCGCTGATCGAGTCGGAATAATACAGAGCGCCGTAGCGCAGATGGGCGTTGCCCCAATCCGTAGACATGCGCTTGTACATATCGAGGTTGGCACGGGGAACGGGGATGACTATGGCGTCGATGTAGTTCGGCATGGGACCCTCCGCTGTGTAAACCGATTGGACCGGTCGTGCCCGCGGCCGTTCCGCCTCAAACCTCAAATCTCTGTGCAGCTGCCGAGGACACCGCGCTCGCAAGCTCTCCGGATACGCTTGCAAAAGTTACCGACGCCCTGGTGGCCGTGATCGTGCTCGGCTCGCTGTTCGGATCCTTCCAGGAGCAATAACTTGCAGGACGGCGACATACCGTTGGATTAGGTCGCATCGTCAATCTCCGCGGGCGGGTAGTAATACCGGCTGCCCAGTGCATCCACCCGTCGCCAAAACTCCGGCCCGGACGCGAGCCCGCGTGTGTCCTTCGCCGCCGCTTGCCGCCACATCGCCCATGAATCCGGATGCAGCCGGCTGGCCTCAGCCATCTGAAATTGCGCTTCGGCTTCTCGTCCCTCGCGCAGCAGATAGCGCCCGAGGTGGAAGCGCGCGTGTGCCTCGGCGATGCTCGGATCGGGCAGCTTCAGTTTTTCCGCGGCACGGGTCGCGTTCATCGCATGCACGCTCCTGGAACCGTGCAGCACCCAATCGCGAACGGCATCGAAATACTGCGTCTTGACGCGGTTGCGCTCGGCCATCACTTCGTCGGGAAGCGTGAAGGTCTTGCGATCCATCGCGCGGAACGCGTCCATCGACCCTGCTGTCTCAGGTGGGCGGACGATGCGGCCTTCCTCGTCGATCCATACGGCCTGAGGCACGTTCACCATGTTGTACAGATCGGCCAGATGGTGAACCCGATCGATAAGGCACGGGTAGGCCGCCGCCGCCGCCTCGATCCACGGCCGCGCGGTCTCGGGCTGGTCCAGGGCAACGGCCACCACCAGGAAACCATGATCCTTCATGTCGCCGTACAGTGACTGCCACACGGGCAAGTCTAGACGGCACCCTCACCAGGAAGCCCAGGTCGCGAGGAAGACCTTGCGGCCCCGGTACGACGACAGCGAGTGCAGATGGCCGTCGAGATCGGGCAACGTGAACTCGGGCGCCTGCAGCGTGGCGAGCGCGGCGCTGCGTTGCGTAGCGCCGCTACCGAGAACCCACACGCTCGACGCGGTGTCGTGCACCACAGGCTGGCCGCTGTGACGCCACATGGCAGCAATATTCAAGCGCCCGCCGCGAGTGACCTGACCCGCTTGCGCCCTTGGCAATGGAATGCACACGTCGCCGTGGCACAGCCCTTCGGGTTTCCACGACCAGCCGGTGGCCTGCTCGATGGCCACGTGGTCAAGCCAGAGTTCGTCGCCATCGGCGATTGCGTCAGGCAAACGCGTCTCGCGCTGTTCATGAAGGATGGTTATCACGGCGATCGACTCCCTTTGGCCGGTGGATGGAAAAAATTGAACCGTATCACCTGTCGCGGTACGGCTCAAGCCACGCAAAAACTTGGCGCGCGCCAACCCAGTACAAGGGTATGCTAGAGTCGATAGACGCGCAGCGCGTTATCGTGGAACAACCCGCGCTGCTCTGCGAGCGGCAGGTGTGCTACCGCAGCGCGAAAGCCGGCGTAGATCGTTTCGAGCGTGCCGCATAGCTTGTCGACCGGGAAATTGCTGGCGAACATGCAGCGTTCCACGCCGAAGATGGCAATCGTGTCTCTGATGACCGCCCTGTTTGCTTCGAGGGTCCAGGCCCTGTCTCGCTGACCCAGCCCGGAGATCTTCACGAAAGCGTTGCTGTGCCGCGCGAGGGCGGTCATCGCTGCGCGCCAGCCTGCAAGGCCCTCCATCGTTCGATCCACGGGCAGTCCGGTGTGGTTCAGAATGATCGGCGTACGCGGGAAGTCGCGCGCCAGGTCGCAAGCGGCATCGAGATGCCACCAGGGCGTTTGGAGATCGAAGGACAGCGATAACCGCTCGAGCAGCGCGAAGCCGCGTCGCCAGCGCGGATCGTCCATCGAGCCGGGAAGCCCACGCCTTGCCTGATCGGGTTTTTGCGCCGCCCGGGGCTTGTGCCGGATTCCGCGCACCAGCGCATGTGAGGCATGTTCCGTAAGCAACTCGGCGACGTCGTCTTGATCCAGCTGTGCATGGGCAACGCACGCGGTAGGCAGACCATGCGTGAGGCGCAGCGCTTCCAGCCATCTGGTTTCTCCAACCGGGTCTCCGGGGTCCCAGTCTGCCTGCACATGCACGGTCGCCGCGATGCGATTACGTCCCGCATCGCGTCTATAATCCGCTGGCGAATAGCTCTTTCGCAACGCTTCGTAGTCTCCATAGCGAAAGGCGATCGGCTCGGGATCGCAGAGCCAGGGATAGTAGTTGTGTTCAAGATCCCAGAAGTGCTGATGGGGGTCGACGATCGCAAGCTCATTCCCGTCCACCCCAACACCGGTCTCATCTGTGCTGCTCATCCACGTTCGCCCCGAAAGTGTATGGCGCAAATTCTACATCGTCATCATCGTCGGAAAATTCCGACAGACGAACTGGACAATATCCGATTGTCCTCGAACGTAATTCCATGCAATCTTGCTTTCATGCGCGTTACATGAGCAGCCGAGCATGACAACTGCCGATGAAAACTAGTTGCTTCTTCACCTGCGACGGCCCGGGACGCATCTCGATAGCGCGCTTTGCGCCGTGCGGTATCCCGTGCGGATATCATGTTTTCAAGCGGCTTGCGCCTCGCCGCTGGTTCAACGGCGCCTCGAAAGATGAGTTCGAGGAGCAGTTCACCCATTACCTCCGCACCCTTGATCCGCTGAGGATCTGGACCGAGCTGCACGAACTGGCGGACGCCGAGCCCGTGCTGCTGTGTTGGGAGCGGTCCCCATTCGACCATACCAACTGGTGCCATCGCAGGTGGGTCGCCCGCTGGTTTCATGACACGCTGGGAAAGGATGTCGCAGAGTTGTAACTCTATGCGCAGACGAGCCTGACCTCGTTGCGCGTTTTCGAAAACACCCGCCATGTCGCTTTCATTCTCCAGCGTCGCAGGCGCCGTCTACCGGGTTCCGACGGTACGCCGCGTCCTGTGGCGTGGTTGGTACCAGTTCCTGGCGCGTCGGTATCCCGACAGGCAGTGGACGTTCATGAATTATGGGCATCGTCCGACGCATGGCGCGGCGCCTCTTGCGCTTGCCGCGGAGGATGAGGCCGACCGATCGTGCATTCAGCTCTATCAGACCGTTGCCGGCGCGATGGACCTGACCGGGCAAGAGATTCTGGAGGTGGGGAGCGGTCGTGGCGGCGGCGCTTCTTTTGTGGCCCGCTACCTTCGGCCGAGCCGCGTCGTTGGCGTGGATTTGTCGCCCCTCGCCGTCGCGTTCTGCCGCGCACGACATCGAATGCCTGGCCTGTCTTTCGAGGTCGGCAACGCCGAGCGCCTAGGATTCGAAGCGGCGTCCTTCGATGCGGTTGTCAATGTGGAATCCTCGCACTGTTACGGCGATCTGAGCGCTTTCGTTCGCGAGGTGCGGCGAGTGCTGCGTCCGAACGGGCATCTTTTGTACGCCGATTTTCGCCCGCGAGCGGAGCTGGACGCCTGGCGCAGTACCCTGTCCACGGGTCTAAACCTTGTTCTGGAGCACGATATTACTCCGGGCGTAGTAGCAGCTCTCGACGTAGAGGACGACCGCAAGAGAAGACTCATCAATCAGCGGGTCGCGCGCCCGCTGGTAAGCGCCTTTCGGCAGTTCGCGGCACTTCGCGGGACAGCGTTGTATGACAGGTTCCGCGATGGCTCGGTAGTCTACCGTGCATTCGTGTTCCGTAACCCAAGCGGGTAACACCTTCTTCTTACTCCATGCAGGCAGGAGGACACTCGGGCGAAGGGGATATAATCCAACGGTGAAATCCGAGCAGAAGATCGTCGCACTGGGTGCTGCCAGCGGAGTTGTGACGATGGCGGTAAGCGTGTGGGCCCTCGCCAGCGTCCTGCCGGCGCCGTCGATCCCCGATGCGCTGGCGGAGCGCCTCGGTTACGCGCTTCGCGCCAACGTGTTCGCGCTCGTGCCGTTCTTCGTCATGCTGATCACGATCGGCAATTCGCGTTTCCTGAGCGAGGCGATCGACCCTACGCGTCGAGCGGAAAGCGCGCCGATGCAGATCGATGGACGCGTGGCCGACAACACGCTGCAGCAGAACTTCGTTTTCGCTGTGGCCTCGCTCGCCATGAGCACGACGATCCCTCTTCCGCGTCTGCAGGTGGTCTGGGCGTGCGCGATCGTATTCATGGTCGCGCGCTTTGTATTCTGGCTGGGCTACCGGGTCAACCCCCTGTATCGCGCGCCGGGGATGTCGGCCACCGCCTACATGAACCTCGGGATGATCCTCTACGTCCTGTTCCGGACATTTGTGGTCGTTTGAGGGTACGGCAAAATGCCGTGCATCTGACGCTGACCAGGACGTTCAGCGTTGCTGGACCAATAGATTGAGGCGATCGACCAGCGACCGCTTCTGGCTTTCGAGATCCTGGTACTGCGCATACAAGCGGTTCAAGTCGTCGGTGTACTGCTTGATGCGGTTGTCCCGCTCCGCCCTCTGCCGGACCACGTCGTCGTAGTTGGGTGGCGAATTCCCCATCGCATAGTCGGGCGAGTTCTGGATCACCTGCGGATATTGCGCGTCGATCTCGGTGCGGCGCAGCTCCTGGATCATCTGAAACTGCTGGTAGACCGATTGCTGCAAGTGCTGCAGCTGATCGAGCTGCGTCTGCAGCCGCCCGATCTCCGCTTCGGTGGCGGCATCGGCGAGCGCCACAGCAGATAGACAAAACATCAATGCCGCGAAACCCCACCTCACCCGCATCTCCTACTTCGAGCTGAGACCCAGGTGGCGCAAGTCGGCGAGGTACGCCGGCGGCTCCCATGTGTCTGACAGCCGTTCGTCCGGCACGGGGCTTTGCACCACGGCCTGCACCGGTACCACCCCAGCCCATACCGGCCAGCTGTAGTCGTCCTCATCGTCGTGCGGCCAACCTGTGCGCACTTTCGCCGAGCCCTCCTCGATCGCCATGCTCAGCACCGTGGTCGCCTTGACTTCCTGGGTCGTTGCAGGTCGCAACTGCTTCCAGCGGCCCGGGAACAAGTGTTCGACGAAGCTCTCCAGCGCCCGCAGCTTGGCGGCCTGGTCCTCGATCTTGCGGGCGCGGCCGAACAGCATCACCGAGCGGTAGTTGATCGAGTGGTTGAACCCGGAACGCGCGAGAACCAGCCCGTCCAGATGCGACACGGTGAAGCAGACGTCCACACCTTTCTCCACGGTGCGCAGCATCCGGCTCGCGCTCGATCCGTGCCAGTAGAGGTGTTCACCCTCACGCCAGTAGGCCGTCGGCGTCACATAAGGCTGCGCATCGATGATGTAGCCTACGTGGCACAGGAGACCCGCGTCAAGGATCGCCGCGATCGTCGCGAAGTCGTACGCGCCGCGCTCGTGCAGGCGCTTCACCCGCGAGCGCGCAGTGGGAGTCAAATCGGTCATAGGCTTTTCCTGTGTCACTCGTCAGTCCTGCTCAATAGCCGCGCCGGCGATCCACGAGGCCGAGTGGCGCTTCGCCGCGTTCGATGTGGCGGATATTGTCGGCCACCTGAGACACCATCAACTGGGCGATGGCCAATGCCGCGATATGCGGCGTCGCGATCACCCGCGGATGGTGCCAGAAGGGATGCTCGCGCGGAAGCGGCTCGCTCTGAAACACATCGAGCATCGCAGCGCCGAGCTGACCTTGCTCCAGCGCCGCGAGCAAATCCTGCTCGTCGACATGGCCACCGCGGGCGATGTTGATGATGCACGCACCGCGCGGCAGCTGCGCAAGAGCAGGCGCGCTCAGGATGCCTGCGGTTTCCGCCGTCAACGGCAGCAGATTCACGAGGATTTCGGCCTGCGCCAGAAATGCGCCCAGACCGTCGCGCCCGTGGAAGGTAGTCACGCCGGGAATGCTGCGCGGCGTGCGGCTCCAGCCAAGAATCCGGAAGCCGAGCGGAGCGAGCTTGCGGACGAAATCGCTCCCCATCACGCCGAGCCCCATGACCCCGACGGTGCGTTGAAACGCGGGAACTCCCGGCAGCTGACGCCACACGGCCTGCCGTTGCTGCGCCGCATATCGGTGCATGTTGCGGTGGAAATGCAGTACACCGTACAACGCGTACTCGGACATCTGATCCGCCATGCCCGCATCTACGATGCGCACGATCGGCACATTGTCCGGGAGCTGCGGATCGGACAGGAGATGGTCCACGCCGGCCGCAAGCGACAAGATGGCCTTGAGGTTCGGCAGGCTCCGCAACAGCCCGGGTTGCGGCCTCCATACCAGCGCGTAGCTCACGCGCGAGAGGTCTCCCGTATCCGGCCACACGCGGAATTCCATCTCCGGCAGCTCGCGGGCCAGGGCTTCGCGCCACGGTTCCGGGTCGTCGCTGTCGCTGTAGAACAGTAGTGCCATTCGGTCCGAACCGCCGGAGACGCGGAGGACGCAGAGACAACTTGCGTCTCTGCGGTTAATTGTCCTTTGCTCTCGGCCAGCGGCCGATCACGCTGTAGCGCGAGCCCTCTGCATTGAGCTCCGAGCGTACCAGCACGAAGTCCTCAACCTCCCACCGCATGGGGACGACCGCGAGATCAATCGGTCTGCACCGCGCCTTGCGCACGAGCGTTACGTGTGCGGCATATGGACGCCCGTCCATCCGAAATCCAGCGTCGAGCAGAGCATCCGCTAAGCTACCCGCCAACCGGAGCAGCGGCTGGGGCATCTCGCTCGGCCCGACCCAAGCCACCCCGCTGTGCTTCCAGCATCCGGCCGCGTCCAGAGTGAAGGAAAACGGCTCGAACGCCGCGCGGGCAGCAGCGGCCTCCACGTCGCTCATTTTCTCCAAGGCAACGTCTCCCAGGAATGCAAGCGTGAGATGGATCGACTCCTGCCGCACAGGTTTGCCGCCCAGCCGGTGCCGCAATCCCCGCCCGAGCTCTGCGAGCGCAGCCTGAACCTGTGGCTCGGGCCACAACGCGAAGAAGAGGCGCGCCCGTTGTCGAACATATCCTTCGGCCTCTCCAGCACTCACTGGGCGACCGGCGCGGAAGGGGATTCGATCAACGCGACAGCCTGCGCCGCAATCCCCTCCCCGCGCCCGGTGAAGCCCAGCCGCTCGCTGGTCTTGGCCTTGATGTTGATCTGCCCTCCGCCGACGCCCAGCGTTTGCGCGATGCAGACCGTCATCAACTCGATGTGCGGAGCCATTCGGGGCGCCTGAGCGATGATTGTCGCGTCCACGTTGACGATGCGGAAGCCTTGCTCTCGCAGCCGCGCGGCCGTCGCGCTGAGCAGGGCGCGGCTATCGGCGCCGCGCAACTTTTCGTCCGTGTCGGGAAAGTGGCGCCCGATATCGCCCAGGCCGGCGGCACCCAGCAGTGCATCGCAGATCGCGTGCAGCAGCACGTCGCCGTCGGAGTGGCCCAGCAGGCCGCGGTCGAAGGGGATTTCGACTCCGCCTACGATCAGCTTGCGCCCCGGCACGAGCGCGTGGACGTCAAACCCCTGTCCTATCCTCAAATGCATGTTTGAACTCGCCCCCTGTTTCCGGGGTTCATGGCAGTTGCCCCTTGAGGATCAGCGCAGCCAGAGTAAGGTCCTCGGGGTAGGTGACCTTGATGTTCGCGGCGCTGCCCATAACCAAGCGCGGGCGGTGGCCCAGCTGCTCGATGGCCCCGGCTTCGTCCGTGATGCGGGCGGGATCGGCCGCACGCAGCGCAGCGAGCAGAGGTCCAAAACGAAACATCTGAGGCGTCTGCGCCTGCCACAGCTCGTCGCGCGATTCGGTGTACAGCACGCGACCATCGCCATCGGCACGCTTGAGCGTGTCCGCCGCCGGAATAGCGAGAAGACCCCCGTCATCGCAGTGTGAGAGCTCGACGATCAGCCGATCGATCAACACGGCGGTCAAGCAAGGCCGGGCGGCATCGTGCACCAGCACCCAGTCGTCCGCTTGAAGCTGGCCGCGCATCCTCTCGAGGCCGAGCATGACGCTCTGGGCCCGGGTCGCACCGCCGCAGAACAGCGGTACGAGCGCGTCGCCAAAGTGGCTCCAGTCGCAGGCCGGAAACAGGCGGTCCTTGGGATGCAGAACGACGAAGGTGCGGCGGACACGAGGGTGGGTGCACAAGCAGCGCAACGCGTACCAGAGGAGCGGCCGCTCGCCGATCTTCAAATACTGCTTGGGAAGCGCCTCTCCCATGCGGGCGCCGGTTCCTGCTGCCGGGACCAGGCCGAAATAGCCCGCCATTGCACGCCTCGGTTGCGGTTATTGCGGCCATTATCCAGGCACTCACCCAGTCGTGCACGGCCGAAGCACGCTCATCTCCTGTAATCTACTTTAATGCTCGATCTCCCGGTTCCCGTCCCCGGCTCCCGCAACAGCGCGAGCGGCTTACAGGGCTCCAGCGACGCGCTCGCCGTCGCCGAGCTCGCCAAGCAGCGGCGCCCTGTCGCGGTGCTTACCAGCCAGGCGCTGGATGGCCAGCGGCTCGCGGAGGAAATCCCGTTCTTCGCGCCCGGCCTGCGCGCGCACTATTTCCCCGACTGGGAGACGCTCCCCTACGACAGCTTCTCGCCCCACCAGGACCTCGTTTCGGAGCGGCTGGCGACGCTCTACCAGATCACCCACGGCGCCTGCGACGTGTTCATCGTCCCCATCGCCACTGGGCTGCAGCGCCTGCCGCCCGTTCAGTTCCTCGCCGCCTACAGCTTTTTTCTCAAGCAGGGCGACAGCATCGAGCCGCACGCGCTGCGCCATCAGCTCACGCTCGCCGGCTACACGCACGTCACGCAGGTCGTTTCGCCGGGCGAGTACAGCTTTCGCGGCGGTGTGATCGACCTGTTCCCGATGGGCAGCGCCCTGCCCTACCGCATCGACCTGTTCGACAACGACATCGAGAGCCTGCGCACCTTCGACGTCGACACGCAGCGCTCCATCTACAAGGTGAACGACGTGCGCCTGCTGCCAGCACGCGAGTTCCCCACCGATGAGGCGGCGCGTACGCGCTTCCGTCAGAACTTCCGCGAAAAGTTCGAGGGCGACCCGTCGCGCAGCCAGTTGTACAAGGACGTCAGCAATGGCGTGTTCCCGGCCGGCATCGAGTATTACCTTCCACTATTCTTCGATGGCACCGCGCTCATCACCGACTACCTCCCGCCCGAGACGATCGTGCTGCTCCGCGGTGACCTGCAGGGTCAGATCGACGCCTTCTGGCGCGACACCCGGGCGCGCTACGAGCTGCTGCGCGGCGACCGCGACCGGCCATTGCTGGCGCCGCACGACCTGTTCCTTCTGCCGGACGAGTTGTTCGGCGCACTGAAGCCGTTTGCACGCGTCTCGCTGTCGGAAGGGCAGGACGCGCACGCACACCAGGCCCCCGTCTCGGCGTTACCGCCGCTCCAGGTGGACCGGCGTGCAGACAGCCCGCTTCACAGTCTGCGCGACTTCGCCACGCGCTTTGACGGGCGCATCCTGTGCATCGCCGAGACGCTGGGCCGCCGCGAGACCATGCTCGACTACTTCGCGGAGTACGGTCTGCCGCTCACTCAATGCGACGGTTTCAGCGCGTTTCTGGCACGCAGCGAAAAACTCATGCTCAGCGTCGGCCCGGTCGCGAGCGGGTTCGTCGCCGAGGACGCCGGCTTCGCGATCGTCACCGAGAACGAGCTGTACGCGGCCCAGGCGCGCGCCCGCGACCGCCGTGAGCCGGCCAACAGGCTGGCGGCCGAGCACATGCTGCGCGATCTGTCCGAGGTCAAAGTCGGCGATCCGGTGGTGCACGCACAGCACGGCATCGGCCGCTACTTGGGGCTGGTCACCCTGGATCTGGGGGAAGGCGCGACCGAGTTTCTAGCGCTCGAGTACGAGGGCGGCGACAAGCTGTACGTGCCGGTGTCTTACCTGGAGGTGATCGGACGCTACAGCGGCGCAGCGCCCGAGGCCGCGCCGCTGCACAAGCTCGGCAGCGGTCAGTGGGAGAAGGCGAAGCGCAAGGCCGCGGAGCAGGTGCGTGACACCGCGGCGGAGCTGCTCAATCTCTACGCCCAGCGCGCTGCGCGCAAGGGGCACGCATTTACGCTCAAACCGCACGACTACGAGGCGTTCGCCGACGGCTTCCCGTTCGAGGAGACGCGCGATCAGGCGGCCGCCATCGATGCCGTGATCGGCGACCTGACGGCCGGCAAGGCCATGGACCGTCTGGTGTGCGGAGATGTCGGGTTCGGCAAAACGGAAGTGGCGCTGCGCGCAGCGTTCATCGCTGTGCTGGACGGGAAGCAGGTCGCCGTGCTGGTGCCCACGACGCTGCTCGCGGAACAGCACCTCCAGACCTTCAGCGACCGCTTCGCCGACTGGCCGGTCAAGATCGCCGAGTTGTCACGCTTCCGCTCAGGCAAAGAGCAAGAGACCACGCTGTCCTCGCTTGCACAGGGGAGCATCGACATCGTCATCGGCACTCACAAGCTGATTCAGGACAAAGTCCGATTCAAGAACCTGGGGCTGGTCATCATCGACGAGGAGCACCGCTTCGGCGTGCGCCACAAGGAGCGTCTGAAGGCGCTGCGCGCCGAGGTCGACGTGCTGACCCTGACGGCCACGCCCATTCCACGCACGCTGGCGATGTCGCTCGAGGGTCTGCGCGACTTCTCGGTGATCGCGACAGCACCGCAGAAACGTCTCGCCATCAAGACGTTCGTGTCGCGCTTCTCCGAGGGCCTGGTGCGCGAGGCCGTGCTGCGCGAGCTCAAGCGCGGCGGGCAAGTCTACTACGTGCACAATCAAGTGGAGACCATCGAGAACGCCGAAGCGCGGCTGACCAAACTGCTGCCGGAAGCGCGCATCCGCATTGCCCACGGCCAGATGCCGGAGCGCGAGCTGGAGCTGGTGATGCGCGACTTCTATCAGCAGCGCTTCAGCGTGCTGCTGTGCTCGACCATCATCGAGACCGGCATCGACGTCCCGACCGCCAATACCATCATCATCGACCGCGCAGACAAGTTCGGCCTCGCGCAGCTGCACCAGCTGCGCGGGCGCGTCGGGCGCTCGCACCATCAAGCTTATGCCTATCTGCTGATACCAGACGAGGGCGCGATGACGACCAACGCGCGCAAGCGGCTGGAGGCGATCCAGATGATGGAGGAGCTCGGCGCCGGCTTCTATCTCGCCATGCACGACCTGGAGATTCGCGGCGCGGGCGAAGTGCTGGGCGAGTCGCAGAGCGGTCAGATGCAGGAGGTGGGTTTCAACCTGTACGCAGAGATGCTCAATGCGGCGGTCAAGTCGCTCAAAGCGGGCCGGGAACCAGACCTATCGCAGCCGCTCGCCGTAACCACCGAGATCAACCTGCACGCGCCCGCGCTGCTACCCGAGACGTACTGCTCCGACATCCACGAGCGCCTCGTGCTCTACAAGCGCGCTGCCAACTGCGAGACGCTCGACGAGGTCGAGCTGCTGCAGGAGGAACTCGTCGACCGCTTCGGGCTGCTGCCGGAGCCCGCCAGAGCGCTGATGGACAGCCATCGGCTGCGCATCGAAGCCAAGGCGCTCGGGATCTGGAAGGTCGATGCGGGCCCGGAAAGCATCGTGCTGCACTTCGTGAAGGACCCGCCGCTCGACCCCGGGCGGATCATCCAGCTCATCCAGACGCGAAAGCACTTCAAGCTCTCAGGCCAGGACCGCCTTCGGATCGAGGAGGCTCACGGCCCCGTGAGCGAGAGAGTGCAAAGAGTGCGCGCCATCTTCCGCGACTTGGCGCAACCCGCAACGGCAAAAGCCAGTGCCAGGTAACACTCGCCGCAGCTACGGTGCGTGGCTCGTTCCCTGGCGAGAGACGCCCAGCGCCTCGCGCACCACCCTGTAGTCTGTCGGCCGTTCCGTCGGCTGGTAGTAATTGTCCGGGAACCAGCGCAGCTCGACTCTCATGATCGACTGGTGCGCCGTGCCGGTCATGTCCCGCACGAAAACCGCGAACCGGTTTCCATCGGCGAGCGGCGTATTGTCGGTGAACGGAAATGAAAACGGTGTCAGCGTGAACTGAAAGGTGTCCTGCTGTGCGACGTCGCCTTGTCCGTCCTTGGCCAGCGCGCCGGAGATGAATCCCCTGGTAGCGCCGGCGCCTCCCGCTGGCCTGACCTGAGTCGCGACGCCGCGCCGGTTGATGAAGACGTCGACGCTTTCCGTCCCCGGCTCGAGATTCGCGAAGGCCACTGTGAGCGCATCCTTGCAGTTGGGCGCGCTTACCTCGAAGGTTTCGCCTTGCAGGCGTGAGAAATTATCCGCAGGGTTGTTCCCTCGGAACAGCTTGACCTGCTCGTCGGTGACATCCCGGGCGAACAACCAGAAGGTGACATGCCCGGGACCGGATGGCGAACAATTGGTCTTTTGCTCGGCTCCCAGATTGGCGACCTGGCGATCGATGATGCGGTGCGCAACCGATCGCAGCGCATCGCGCATGGCTTGCGCTTGAGCAGGGGTCATTCCATGTGCTGCCTTCAGCGCGTCGTCTGCGTGCTGCATGAGCGGCCGGAACTCGAAGTGCTCGTGGAAGTTGAGCGCCAGCAGCTGCACCAGCAAGGCGTAGCGCGCGGGGTCCATCGGCTCACCCTGTTTCCTGTCGGCGATGGGGCCGATCAGCTGACCGAACATGGTCGCGCGCAGGTTGCTCTCCGACTGCTCACGCTGATTCATGAGCGCGCGCACCGACTGGCGCTCCTCGAAGCCGTGCGCCAGCCACACGCCCACCAGCGCCCCGATCGGCACCGTCAGCTTCATGGCCACATCCAGCCAGAAGCGCAGGTCCTTGCGGTACGCGGGCTGGGCGTCGGCGCTCCCGGAATCCGCGCCGCTGTGCGTCGTCTCGCTCATGGCCCGCGCACGCTCAGCAATTGATGTCTTGCGTCACCGGCCCGCTCAACGCCTGCACGGTCGCCGTGCGGTTGTTCGGGCACCTCACTACGTAGCTTCCCGGAGCCAGAAAGATGCTGTACTGACCGTTCGCTCCCACGGTGATCTTTCCCGCCGGAGCGCGATTGTTGAAGACCGGCAGAACCGTGCCAGCCGGTGCTCCTAAGACTCTTCCCTGCACGATCCCGGCCCACGCGTCGATAGTCAGGCAGGGCCACAACCCAACCAGACACCACAACAGTCCAAACGTCGAGCGACTCATCTTCCTTCCTCCACTTCGGTGTTTTCCATTGTCGCATGCGCGCTATTACCGATCGCTTACCGATCGGCCTCGCGATCCGCGGACCGCGCTCCGCTACAGTCGTTCAGCGACACCAAACCTCCCAATCTGCGAGGTTCCGGTCTACGAAACCTTATGGCTTCCCCGCTTGACCGATGACGGCGGCTTCAAGTGCTGCGCCTGTTGTCGAGACCCCGCCGCGCTTGCATTATCATCATGCTATGACTTTGAGCATATGCGGATGCAAAGGACTTCCGCATAGACTCGAGTGCGGTGCAGCGACGAGATCCAGGCGGGCGTGATGCAATTGAACATGACGATCGGTTGTAGCGAGCGGGGCCGCCAACTGTCCGGGGCCTTGCTTCTGCTCGTTAGTCTCGGCGGCTGTACGACCGCTTCAGTGGCGCCGATCTCTCCGCCGGCAACGCCGACCTACACATTTGACCAGTCGGTTCCGTATCGGACAAACCCGGCTTTCGACTCAACCTTGACGATCTATGTATATCCACCGAGCGACCCTCTCGACTGGAAAAGTCCCAAGACGGCCTCGATCCGGTTTGCGGTAAGTGCACTCCGGGAAAAGGAAGCCAATGCGACCGGCAAGAAGAAGTTTGTCAATGATTGGGGAGAAGAGGTGGGGTTCCCATACGGCTATCGCTCGACGATGGGGCACACGATCGCCCACATCCAGTGCCAACCAGCTGGAGAGCCCGTAGTTTTCGACAAATGGGCGAGCCTCTCCGGACAGGACTTCCGTGAGGTCGACGAGCAAAACCTGCGGGATGACATTGGACTATCGGTTCTGTTCTACAACTACACGGACGGGTTCATCATCGCGGGTCAGGAAAATCGACAACGTCTCGCTTTCTACCGAGGAGAGAGAAAGGGCGCTGGAGGGAAGCCCGTGGAGCTGCACCCACGGTACATGTCCTTTAGCATCGACGCAGAAGCGTGCAAACGGATCAAGGAGTTCGAGCAACACTTCGAAAGCTACCACTACTCTCAAACCATCTCCTATGAGGAATTCCTGGTATTGCAGCCCAAGCCCACGGACCATCTCTACTTCTCGACCAACTTTGATCCGCTCGACACTTACCTGACTCATCTGAGCGGCGGCCAGACATTCGAAGGGGGTGGTTGCGCTCCATTTGGCGTGTCTCTCATTCGAGCGGCGGGCATTCTCGTGGACGAAGACGGCGCGCTGGACCCGGCCTTGGAGGATAAGTGGAAGCTGCAGCTCGAGATCGGGCAGGATTTGCTGGGAGGTCCAGACATCAAGGACGCCAAAGGAAACACCCTCATCAAGACCACGGACGAGAATGGGAACGAGCGCAGGATCTCGAATTTCCTGCTGCTCGCCGGCACGATGGGCGATCAGTGGACGGAAGAAAGCAAGGGCAACAACGCCAAGTTCAACAGACTGGTGAGATTCTCGAACTACGATCCGCAGAAGATATGGGACTTCATCGGTGATGTGATGATCTGCTTGAAATCCAATCGGGCGACCTGTACCCCCGCGGCCACGATGTTCCTCGACAGCAAGTACCTGAATGGCAGGACGGTGAAGATCGGTGACGCGTTCCTGTTCACGGATAAGCGCGTATACCGGAGCAAGTTCGATGAGATCTGGGAGATCTTCAAGGAAACATGGCCTTTTTCTCCTGGCCGGCAGCCTCTGAACAACGTAGTGGAAGGCGTCCAAATCAACCAGTGAGTCACCCGGAACTCGAAGGGCGGCGCTCAGCTCGCCGCGTCGCGCCCCCTTTGCGGGAGAGAGGGCGGGGATGACTCCCACGACCTCTCTCCCGGAGGGAGCGGGGAGGAAGCCGTCACATCTTGAAGTTGCCCGTGTCCACCCACTCGCTCTTCAGCAGCGACCACCAGTCCACCGCCAGCCTCTTGAGCACGTAGTCATACGGCAGCCAGCCATAGCCCGCCGCGCCCCAGCCGGTACCCCATGAGTTGCGGATGAGCAGAGCGCCCGTGGTTTCCACCGCACCAGGGTTGGTGTTCTTGATCTTCATGGCGTCGTCATAGCCGACCGCATCCACGGCATGGCCGCCTGCGATCGACTCGCCCGAGGTCGGAAATGGAAATTTGCCGGTCGAGCTGGCCTGGCCATACGAGCTGTACACCGTGAACCCGAACATCGACGGCAGCCCGGCTGCCAGGTTGGTCTTGATACGATTCAGCAGTGCGCTGGTCGCCGTGCCCGACGGGTCGAGACGGTAGTAGGAGATCGACTGGTAGCTCTGCGCGAAGGCGTAGCAGAACGGGCTCGGCTCCTTGTCGTAGTCTGCAATCTTGTACGGCCAGTACTCCTCGGGCGGAACACCGAACAGCACCATCGAGCCCATCGTGCTGCGCAGGAAGGCTCCCGTATCACCCACCCAGTGCAGCACGTCACGGGTGGCCTTGTAGAGAAACAGCCGGGACGCGTCGATGTGCTTGCCGAATGCTCTGCGCTCGAAATACTCGACCAGGCCAACGCCCGCGTTGGCGGTACACGAACCGAGCGCTCCCTGGTCCTCGATCGGCGAGCACCAGGCGCGCAGATCGACGCTCGCCGGCAGCGCCCGCGGCGCCTCCGCAACGCCGATCTTCCCCAGCATGGATCGCACGGAATCCTTGCGCCCCATCGCCTGAAGGCGAGTGGGAACCTGATTTTCCTCGGGCGTGAGATCTCGGAAATCGGGATAGTCTCGCAACCATCCCATCTTTTTCGCTTCACCTGTTGCCGTACCTTCACGTTCGTCTGCCATGGTATGCCTCCTCGGCTATCCAACTCAGTTTCACCCTGGGTGCCGGCGCTCCTCAGGCCCCTGACCGCCAGCACCAGCCGTCTTGCAACTCCGTGCCAATCAGCATCACCTTCTGTCGTCACTGTTCGCCTGCGGCGTCCGGCGCACGATTCGCACCGTCGCCGCGAAGCGGTCGACGATCGATTTGTCTCCTTCCCACTCGCGCCACAGCTTCAGGCGCAGCTCGACGTTGCCGGCCGCGACAGCTCTGAAGGACAAGCTGCGCTCGCCGGCTCCGCCGACACGCCCATCCGCTGCAGGCAAATACTCCGAGTCCACCAGCTGCAGAGCATCGCCGCCGGTGCTGTCCGTAGACCACACGAAACCCGTGCTGGGATTCTCGGCCAGGCGAACCGCAACGACGTCGCCGACCTTCATCTGGACGCTGCTGCCGCCATCGGCGCGCGTGAGCGTTTTCACGACCGCTGTGGGCCCCCCGCCAGCGTCGGTGTCGGCGGGCGCAATACCAGTCACCGCAAGCAACGCGGACAGGGCGAGCGCGCCGGCTCCGACCGCGACGGCGACGCGCAGGCGCTCGAGACCCATGTATCCGGAGCTCATGATCTAACGTTAGCGCTCTGCTCTTGCTTGCGTGTTCAGAATCACGTCATGCGTGCAGACACATGACGGTGCACATTCAGGACTGCATTTTTTAGTCTCATGTTTCGCTGCTGTCAAATCTCACACTTTGGTAGATTCGCGGACCCATGACATGTGCAAGATCATGTTTCATCCGTATGCGATCTGTAAGCGCATCAATGGCACACTGAGGTACCCGAGATGTGTGGCCGGCAACCCGATCGCAGCTCGTCACCGTGCGTGAGACAATTGGAACACTGCCCGAATGCGGGTGTGACGGTCAGAAGGCTCCCGTGCGATGGCCAATATCGTAGTCACCGAAGCGGATCTCGGTCGCGAGGTGGCTGCGCGCGTCGGCGACGCGGTCGTCGTACAGTTGCCCGAGAACCCGACCACTGGATTCCGCTGGGCCCTCGCGTCACCGCAGGGCGACGTGCTCGACCTCGCGCACGACGAATTTCAGGCTTCGGCGCAGACGGGCGTCGGCGCTGGCGGCCTGAGGGTGTTTCGCTTTGGCGCGAAGAGCACGGGTAGCGGCCGCATCGAGCTCAAGCTCGCACGGGCGTGGGAGAGCGGTCCTCCGAAAGCGGCGTTCAGCGTCGACGTGAAGGTCGGTTGAGCGGCGCCGCGGCGGCGCGGACGGAAACCGCGCGCTGCTCCTGCGGCGTTGCGCGCCGGAGGATCTGCAGCTCCATCGGAGCGAGCGCAATGCGGATCGACTTGGCTGGCCCGCGGGTCAGCGCTCCGCCCACCTCCGTGATCTCGACGGCGCCCGCGGGCTTCCGCAGAACGACTGACGGCCCCCCGCCGGCCGGCGGCACGGTCGCACCAACTGATTTGTTGCTGAATGCGACGTTGAACAGCGCGCGCTCCGGATTCAACACGGTGTCGACGATGACTTCTCCGCTCCAGGCGTCCTGCGTGCTGGTGTTCGCCGCGATCACGGTCTCATCCTCGTTCAGGATGCGCGAAAAAGCGAGGACACCTCCACGAAAGCTCGACACGGCGAAGTGCGCGCCATCTCCCGACACCGGACGGAAGTACTGGCGCCCGTAGCGCAGACTCGGCTGCGCCTGCCGGATTGCAGACAACGCTTCGACCGCTTGGAAGAATGCGTGCTGGCGATCAAACGCGCCCGGTTTGCCCCATAGTGCTTCGCGCACCGCGCTATCCTCGTCGCCGCGCCCGCACAGTCCCTGCTCCGTGCCGTAATACAGACACGGAATCCCCTGCAGCGTGAACAGCAGCGCCAAGCCCAGCGTCACCTGATCGGCGTACCGCATGGGAGCATCCGGTGCGCTGTAGAAGAACCGGCTGCGTTGATCGTGATTGTCCAGGAAGGTGACAAAGAAGCGGCTCGCCTCGCCGTGCGAGCTCAGCACGTCGCGCTCGACCGCCTTGCGGCGCTCGAACATAGCCACGATGTCACTCGGCGGGAGCCACCCCTTGATCATGGCGGGCAGGCGGAAGAACAGCGGGAAGTCCAGCGCCGCGTCCACGCCCATGAGATCCGTGTCTTCGGTCGCCTGACGTCCGATGAAGCGCGCGATCTTGTCCTCCTCGTCGTACACCTCGCCGAACGTGAAAAAGTTCCTCTTGCCGATGGACAGGGCGAACTCGCGCATGGCGTTGCCGAACACCAGAGCGAAATCCGACTCCACGTATTTCAGCGTGTCGATGCGGAAGCCGTCCACGTCGAGGGTGGCGATAAGGTACTGATAGGCGCGGATCAGCGCGCTGCGCACGGGAAACCACACGCTGCCCTGAGGATCGGCCTCCTGAAACGCAGTCACGAACTCCTTCAGCGAAGCGAAATCGCCGCCGCCCTCACCGCCGCGGCCTTGCCGGCGGAAGAACTCGTTGCGCCGCAGCTCGATCGGCCACACCGCTGCGTCGGGCTCCGGGTCCGCCGGCGCAAGCACCCAGTCGCCGCGGCCGTTCCCCTTGGCATCGCGCCAGCGGATGCCGTAGGGAAACCAGCTCCAGTCGGCCTCGTGCACGCCGCTGCCGTCCGGCAGCAGGTACTCGAACACGTCACCAGCGTGATTCAGCACCACGTCGAGGATGACGCAAATGTCGCGAGCATGCGCCGCATCGACCAGCTCTCGCAGCTCGCGCTGCGCGAGCGCAGGATCGCGCCGGGCTGCCTCCGGGTCGCGGCAGAAGCGCGGCTCGATGCTCAGGAAGTCCTGGATACCATAGCCGTGATAGGTATTGGCGTTGTACTGGCAGTTCTTCAGCACGGGCGACAGCCAGATGGCGCCCGCGCCCAGGCGCTGGAGGTAGTCGAGCTGGCGGCGCACGCCTTCGAAGGTTCCACCCTGAAACACGCCGCACTGCGCGTCATAAGGCGTGCTCCGGGGAGGTGCCGCCGGATTGTTGAAGCGGTCGATCAGAAGGAAGTAGATCCAGCGGTCGCGCCAGTCCTCGGGTGAAGGAAACGGCGAGGCGACTCGAACCGTCCTGCGGCCCACCCGCACCGAATTCAAAACCGGTGAGCGCGCACGCTCGAAGGCAATACCGACTTCGGCGTCGAATACCGAGCCCGCCATGCTGCGGATCAGCCGACCCGCACTACTGCGTCGCGGACGCGACCTCTTCGTGCGCACCACGTGCAACCGGCTGACGCATCGAGCTCGACCAGGCGGTTCCTTCCTTGGAGATAAGGCCCTCTACCCGCTCCACGAGAATCGGGAGCGCCGGCTCGACGCTGTATGGACCGCTCCGCGTGAGGAACAGGAATTTCTCGTGCTTCAGCGCCTCGGCGGTAGCGCGGTACTCGATCCAGTTCTCCTGGAACTTGTAGAGGCCCAGCAGGCCGGAGACGATGGCGATCGACACGCTGATGACGCTCACCAGGATGCCGATCGGCGGGCTGCCCTGTACCAGGCTGCTGAACAGCGGGATGCTGCTCGCCAGGATCACCTCGAGCACACGCAGCGCACGATACCAATGCTGATTGGTCGCTGCGCGCCGATCGTACCATTGGACCTGGCTGTCCAGCCGCTGATCCAGGTATTCTTGCTCGGTCATCGTGGGTCTCCCTGATTATTCTCGCCGACGCCGGTTTCGGCGCGGCTTCAGCGGGCGAGGTCCAGCTTGCGCGCCCAGTTCTGCCACGCCTTCAGTTTTTCCCGGCAGTCGGAGAATCGCTTTCCGTTTTCGTCGAGGTTTTCGATGATGTCTCGCCCGCTAACGGGACTGGCTGCGGAATCTCCCCCATCAGCTCGGCCGGCGGCTTGGGGCAATCTTTCAGGCTGCCTTGTGATGGCTGTGTTGTACAGGCCGATAAAGCTAGCGTAGAAAATACGATCGTCCATAGAAACACGGGTGGTAACATCGCTTGCCTCCAGTTGAGGATCCGCTGAATTGAGTGGCGAAGAGGGCGCCGCAGCGTTGTCCGTAGCCGCCGATGCGACGGTTCCGGTCGCGCTCGATGCCGGCGTCGAGCTGACAGCGCCGGCGCTGTTCGTCTCCGCTCTCACCGGCAGCACCGCGGGCCGCGCGGGAGCGGGGCACTTCGTTCTCACCTGAATCGCAGGGGCGCGCGACTCCGTCTGCCTCATCGCTTGCTGGATCTGCGCGGAGAGCTCCTGATTCCTGTTGCGCTCCTCTTCCAGCGCTTTGGCGGTCTGCTCCTGCACCAGGCGCTCCTTCTCACGCAGCGCATCGACTTCCTTCTGGTACTTCTGCTGCTGAGCGAGCAATGCGGCATCACGTCTATTGCTCTCGACCTTGACGCCAGCCAGAAATGCCGCGAGCAGCGCGACGCCAAGGCCGATCAGCATCCACAAGCGAGGGCTCAGAAAGGAGAACATCGAGGCTTCCTCCTCATCATCCGGACATAGACATTCCGCAATCGTCGGAGGTATATCCGAGGCTGCGCGAAGATCCAATATAACTTTCGGTGTGCTTGCTCAATCGCCTGGGCAAGCTAAACTCGTTTTCAGTGTTGTTCTTCCGCAAACGGGATCATAGACCTTCGCTTCAAGCCGTGCCGCATGACCGCCTGCGCGTTCTGTTGTCGCTGCGACCCACCACTGTCCGCTTGCAAACTTATCGTTTTGTTAGGTTTGAGCTCCGACGCGACAACAAGACTGCAAACGTTCAAGGCATCATCAAGTATGCTTAGCGTGCCTGCCTGCGACAGGAACCGCGAAGTGACTGTAGCTTTCTCTTTGCGCCCGCTCGCGCTGATCTGGCTCGTATCCGGCGCGGGTTTGGTTTGGGCGGATACAACGCCTTCTCCGCCTGCGCCCGCTGCAGCGCTGAGCAAGCAGAACGTCACGCGCGAGGGCCGCAAGGCATGGCGCCAGGTGCTGGGCTGGCCGGACAGCTGCGAGGAAGGTTACGACTATCCCGATTCTGCTCTAGGCGGCGTCTCCTTTCATGCGTTGGGGAGCAACCGCTATCTCGTGGAAGTCGTTTGCACGCTGGGCGCGTATCAGGGTTACCAGCGCTATTACCTGCTCGACGAATCCGCACCGCAGCCGATGGTGCGGGCGCTCAGCTTCGCCGCCTATGAAACGACGGGCAAGCAAGGCCAGCGACTCACGCGCGTACAGACTGAAGAGCTGTGGGGCTCGCCTCAATTCGAGGCGAAGACCAAGCGGCTCAGCGTTATGAATAAGTTTCGCGGCGGTGGCGATTGCGGAACGCTGGCCGTGTATGCCTTCGACGCCGGCGATCCGGAGCTCAAGACGCTGCGAGCCAAAACCGCCTGCGACGGACGCGGCGCAGGCATGCCGGAGACATGGCCCAGGATCAACGTATCGACGCAGCGTCAGCCGGGCGGCTGACGATCATGAAGGAAGGAGAGCGGAATGAGATTCGACCGCACAGCATTCTTCAACGGATATCGCAGTCTTTATGGTCTCCTGAAGCAAACTCAGGTAGATGGATTACAGGCCCTACTCATGGGCATCGAGCAGGACGCCGACGTGACTGACGTGCGCTGGGCCGCTTACATGCTGGCGACGATCAAGCACGAGTGCGACGACACGTGGCAGCCGGTCGCGGAAAAAGGGTCGCCCAGTTACTTCGATCAGTACAACGCGGGGACCGACAAGGGGATCCGCCTGGGCAACACCCAACCCGGCGACGGGTTTCGTTTTCGCGGTCGCGGCTACGTGCAGATCACTGGACGCGCAAATTACTCGAAGCTCGGGCAGGCGCTGAACTTGGGCACTGGCCTGATCGACAATCCCGACAAGGCGCTCGAACCGCAGACCGCCTACCGCATCATGTCCTACGGCATGCGCAAGGGTGCCTTCACCGGCAGGAAGCTCACCGACTACATCGGAGACGCCGGCTGCGACTATTTCAACGCGCGCCGCATCATCAATGCCCTGGACCAGGCGGAGCGCATTCAGGGTTTCGCGCAGGATCTGGAGGGCGCCCTGCGTCGCAGCGCCGTTAACCAGTTACTGATCAATCAATAGCGCGGCGATCCGAATGTCGGCGGCAACGCAGTCCGGGCTGCCTCGAGAGCGCCGAGGCGCAGGCCTCAGCGATGAACCAGCACCTCTTTGTTCACGACGTGGTCCATGTTCGGCTTGCCGTCCAGCACTTCGAGCAGGTTGGTTGCCACCGAGATGGCCATGCGATCGAACGATTCCTTGGTCACGCCCGCCATGTGCGGCGCGGCGATGACGCTGGATAACTTCAGCAGCGGATTGTCAGGGGACGGCGGTTCACGGTCGAACACGTCGAGCCCGGCACCCGCCAGCGCGCCGCCGGTCAGGGCCGCGTGCAGCGCAGCTTCATCGATGATGCCGCCGCGCGCGGTGTTCACGAGATAGGCCGTCGGCTTCATCTGACGCAGGCGCGCGGTGTCGAACATGCCGCGCGTTTCGTCCGTCTTCGGGCAGTGGATGGTGACGAAGTCCGCCCGGGACAGCGCGCCGTTCAGCTCGCTCACTGGAGAGCACCCCGCCGCCGTGACCGCCGCAGCCTGCACATAGGGGTCGTAGACCAGGACGTGCATGCCGATCGCGAGACAGGACTTCGACACGCGCGTGCCGATCCGGCCGAACCCGACGATCAGCACGGTCTTGCCGAACAAATCCACCGGCAACTGAGCCAGGCGGTCGGCCCAGCGCGACTGCTTGACCATGGCGTCTAGCGCAGCGCCGCGCTTGGCCAATTCGAGCATGAAATAGAGCGCCTGCTCGGCCACGGACGGAGAGTTGGCGATTCCAGTCACCATCAGCGGGATGTTGTGCCGCGTGAGTGCCGCGACGTCGACGGCGTCGTAGCCGACCCCGTGCCGTGCGACGACGCGCAGCTTGGGCGCGGCTTTCACTTCGGCCTCGCCGAACGGCGTAAGGCTCAGCGCCACGCCATCCGCGTCGCGCAACAATGCGTGAAACGCCGGTGTCGCGATGTCGACTTCGTAGCCAATCGCCTCCATGTCGTCGCGTTTCTTGATGACATCCCAGCCGGCGCGCGACATGGTGACGGGCAACAGCAGCTTCTTCTTGGTCTTCACGGTACGGTGCTCCAGGTTGAAAAATGCGAATTCGGATGTAGCACTAACGCCGCACGGCAAAAGCCCCTCACCCTGACCCTCTCCCGGAGGGAGAAGGGATGTTAGTTTGGCTATCCCGCGAGGGGAGAGGGAACCGGTTGGGCATCGATTCCGACGCCACGCGCGGTTTCTACGATCGACAACCAGGTCTCGCGCGAGAGCGGCACGCCCTGCGCCAGCCGCTGCGCGCGCATTCTCTGCTCGGGCTCGCCCGGCACGAGCGTCTCTTCACCCGGCCGCGCAGCTTTCGCATGCTTCACGTAGTCGACGTAGCGCAGCACCTCATCGGGGAAGACGCCCTGTGGATCGACGCGGCCTGGATCGATGTAGAGCGAGAACATCCCGTTCGCGATGCGTCGATCGGGTGAGGTGCAGCCGTTGCCGGTGAGCCCGCCCCCGAGAATTTCGCACATCAGGGCCAGACCAGAGCCCTTGTGTCCACCGAAGGCACGCAGCGCACCGGCGCCCCTGCGCGGATCGCGCCGGTCACTGCCTGCGTAGTCACCGTAGAGCACATGCGGATCGTCGCTGATACGCCCGTCGGGTGCGATCAGAGCATCGTCGGGAATGGGGCGGCCGCCCTGGCTCGCGACCAGCACTTTGCCTTCGGCCACCACGGAGGTGGCAAAGTCGAGCACCAGGGGCGCACGGCCCGACACCGGCACGCCAACGCAATACGGCGCGGTCGAGAAACGCCGCTCGGTGCTGCCGAATGGCGCGACGATGACACTGCCCGTGGCGTTGACGAAGTGGACCGAGATCAGCCCGGCTTGAGCCGCCATCTCAGCCCAGTCTCCGACGCGCCCGACGTGGCCCGAGTTGCGCAGCGCCACGGCCGCAAGCCCCATTCGCCTGCATTTCTCGATGCCCAGCTCGACCGCCTGCGGCGCCACGGTCTGGCCGAACCCGAACTTGCCGTCCACCACCGCGAGCACAGGCGTATCGACCAGAATGTCGACCGTCTGATCGGCGACGACCAGCCCGTCGCGCAACATTGGGATGTAGCGCGGCACGCGCACGACCCCGTGGCTGTCGTGGCCGGCCAGGTTTGCCGCGACAAGATAGCGTCCGATGCGCTTCGCCTCGGCCATCGAGCAGCCGGCGCCTGCGAAGATATCGGCAACCAGACGCTCGAGCGCCGTGGCGGGAACGACTACGGGTGCGTTGTTCATCCGGCTTTCACTTTGCGAGGTTGTTGAGACATATCGATACTCTGGATTCCGGGTCACCGCTTCGCGGCGCCCGAAATGACGGGCCTAGGGAAGCTCTGATTAAGTCTCACAACGCGCGTTGCGTCAAGTGCGGATGACTGCAAGGCGCCGGCCCAAATCGCCTCGGTCGCGCATGCGAGACTTGATCAGAGCTTCCCTAACCCTTGGTGGCGCCAGCGGTCAGTCCGGCAATATAGTAGTCCATCAGGAAGGCGTAGATGATGAGCGGCGGCGCGGCGCCGAGGAGAGCGCCGGTCATGATCTGTCCCCAGTTGAACACATCGCCCTTGATGAGCGTCGTGATGATACCGACAGACAGCACCAGCTGATCGGTCGAGGTGGTGAATGCCAGCGGATAGAGGAACGCCGCCCACGACGCCGTGAACGCGAAGATGGCCGCAGCGATGATACCGGGGAGCGCCACAGGAATGAAAATCCTGGTGAGCAGCTGAATGTAGCCCGCGCCGTCGATCAGCGCCGCCTCATCGAGCTCCTTGGGGATGCTGCCGAAGTAGCCGATCATGATCCAGGTGCAGAACGGCACGGTGAGGGTGGGATAGATGATGATCAGCACCCACCAGTGGTTGATGAACTCGATCCCGGTGACGTCGCGCAGGAAGGCGAAGGTCTTGAACAGCGGGATGAAGAGCAGCTCGGGGGGAATGAGATAAGTCAGGAACACACCGGTCGCGAGCGCCGCGGAGCCCCAGAACTTCATCCTCGACAGCGAAAATGCCGCTAGGATGCTCACCACCATCGTGATCGCCACCACTGCGAGCGATACGAGAGCCGAGTTGCGGAAAAACGTCAGATAGGTTGGCGACGTGAGCAGCTCGATATAGTTGCCCAGCGTCGGATTGAAGACCCACCACGGCGCGGTCGCCGCGGAGATCTCCGCACTCGTCTTGAGCGATGTGATCAGCATGTAGACCGGCGGCGTCAGGAAGAACACGACGAACAGCATCAGGAACACGTAGGACCAGAACAGGGCGCGCCGGCGATCGCGCCGGATGCTGCCTTGCTTTGCGGGCCGAACCGCTCCGACTGCTGTCTCGACCGCTGCGGTCATGCTCAAGCCTCGTTGCCGCGCCGCGTGATGCCGCGCAGGATGAAGATCGCAGCGACCGCCAGGATCGGGAACATGAACAGCGACACGCACGCCCCGAGCGGGATGTCGCCGCTCTCGATGCCGAGCTTGAAAGCCCAGGTCGCGAACACGTGCGTCTGATCCACGGGTCCGCCGTTAGTAAGCACACGAACGATGTCGAAATTGGCGAAGGTGACGATGAGCGAGAACAGTACGGTGATCGCGATGATGTTGCGCATCATGGGCAGCGTGACGAACCACAGCTTCTGCCACCAGTTCGCGCCGTCGATGGCGGCGGCCTCGTACAGCTGCTCCGGCACCGACTTGAGCGCCGCCAGATACATGATCAGGAAGAACGGGGCGCCGAACCAGACGTTGACCAGGATCACCGCGAAGCGCGCCCAGTACGGGTTGCCGAGCCAAGGCACTGCATCCAGTCCGATGCGCTCGAGAACCCAGTTGAACGCGCTGTAGGACGGATCGAACAGCCAGAGCCAGGCGAGCGTGCTCATGGCCGGCGGGATGACCCACGGCACCAGCAGCATGCCGCGCCACTTGCGCTGTCCCTTCGTCGGCACGTTGTGGACGAAGTGCGCTACGCAGAAGCCGATCAAGGCCTTGAAGAAGACCGCGCTCACCGCGAAGATGACCGACTGCTTCACAACCATCCAGAAGGTCTCGCGCTTGAACAGGAAGACGTAGTTGGCGAAGCCGACGAAGCGCTCCATCGACTTGTTCAGCATCGACAGAAAGATGGAATAGAACGCCGGATAGATCACCAGCAACACGATGGTGAGGATGAGCGGCAGTGCCATGACGAACGCGATGGTCGATTTGCGGCGCGCGAAGGCCTTCACGCTGCCGACCCGCCGGACGGCGGCGACCGGTAAGTCGCGCGCGACTGCTTGACTCATTGGTGTCCCGTCCTGTTCACGCGCGCATGAAGCCTTCGAGCTCGGACGCGGCCCACGCGATGGCCTTGTCGATCGACTCGCCGCCCTGCGTGATCTTCGCGATCATCTTGGTGTTCGTGGCCTGGGCGTACATCTGCATCGCGATCGCGGTCGGCGCCGGCGACATGGCGATCGACACGATCTCGTCGCCCCGCGGCGGGTAGTGGTACAGCGTTCCCTTCGGCGGCCCCTCCTCGGCCCAGGTCTTGAAATCGCGCAGGCCCGAGAAGCTGGGAATGTCGTAACCGCCGCTTGCCGTCACTAGCTGCTCGACCACCGCGCGCTGCGAAAGGTAGGTCAGCAGACTCTTCCCCGCCGATTTGTTGCTGGCGAACTTCCAGATGCCCCAGAAGAATGGCAGGCCGGGCGTGAAGCGCCCCTTTGGGCCTTTCGGAGCCGGAAATGTCCACAACTGCTCGGCGACCTTGGGGTTGTCGCGCTTGGCGACCGCCCATGCGCTGGGCGGGTTCATGATCAGCGCACCCTTGCCCGCGATCAGCCACTTGTTGTTGGAAGCGTCATCCCAGGCGAACACGTCGGGCGGCAGAAATTGCACCAGCCGCTTCGCGTACTCGAGCGCCTGCCGCGTGGCGTCGGACTTCACCGTGATGTTGCCCTTCGCGTCAACGAGCTCCGCGCCATACGAGGCGAACAGCGCACCCACCCAATCCACCGAGTCGGTGGTTTCGCCCAGTCCGAGGCCGAACGGATAGCCCGCCTTGAAGCACTTCTCGGCCGCAGCGAGAAAGGTATCCCAGGTCCATCGGTCGGTGAGCGCCTTGTCGGCGGGCGCTCCAGGCGGATACATTTTGGTGAGGTCGAGCCCGACATGCTGCTTGAACACGTCGATGCGTCCGCAAGGGCTTTTCACCTGGCTGCCGGGTGTGGCGGGAATGGCCACCCAGTGCCCGTCCTGCTTGCCGAGGTACTCGGTGACGGCGACCACATTGCCGTTTTCCGCGATCAGCGGCTTCATCAGGTCATCCATCGGCTCCAGGTTCTTTGCCTGTGCGCTGGCGTACCAGGTCGGCAACGTCATGATGTCGTGACCGGCTTTCGCTTGCGCCTCGGCGGTCCCGGTCAGAAGGATCTTGTTGCCTTGAGACGTGATGTAGTCGATCTTGAGATCGACCTTTTCTTTCGCCGCCCAGTCGTTGCACAGCTTGGTGAGAACATTGTTGGCGCCCGGCACCCAGTGGTCCCAGAAGCCTACTGTCAGTCTGCCGGCCGCATGAGAGGTGCGCACGTAAGGCGCAGCCACGGCTGCGGCAGACGCGGCGAGGAAGCGGCGGCGATCTAACCTGGTGGAAGTCATTGCGGTTCCTCCCGTGGCGGCGACCGGCGTGAGAATAGGTCAGAACTTCCTTACGTTTTCGCTTATGATCCCTGCTTCGTTCGGCAATCCTAGACTGGTTCGAGCATCCGGTCCACGGACTACACTGCTGCGCTGCAGCGCGCGTTAACCGACCGAATATTTCTTGGACAAGATGACAGGCGGAATAGCGTGAGAGAAAACAACCTCAAGTCGATTTGGAAACGGGGCGGTGCGGCGATCAATGGCTGGCTGGGGATTCCGAGCTCGGTAGCAGCCGAGAACATGGCGCAGGCCAACTGGGATTCGCTGACCGTCGATCTGCAGCACGGGCTGGTGGACTATCAAACCGCGGTGACTATGCTGCAAGCGGTGTCGACGACGCCGACGGTGCCGCTCGCGCGCGTGCCGTGGCTCGAGCCCGGCATCATCATGAAGCTGCTCGACGCCGGCGCGTTCGGCATCATCTGCCCGATGATCAACACGCGTGCCGAATGCGAAGCGCTGGTGCGGACCTGCCGTTACGCGCCGCTCGGATATCGCAGCTTTGGTCCGGTGCGCGCCACCTGGTACAGCGGCGCGGATTACTGGAAGCACGCTAACGAAACCATCATCGCGATGGCGATGATCGAGACCAAGCAGGCGGTGGAAAACCTGGACGAGATCCTGACCGTGCCCGGCCTGGATGCGCTCTACATCGGCCCGAACGATCTGGCGCTCACGCTCGGCTGTGCGCCGTCGCCGGTGCCCACCGACGCGGTGGTGCTCGGCGCGATCAAGACCATCCTGGCCGGCGCCAAGCGGCACGGCATCCACGCCGGCATCCACTGCGGCTCAACCGCCATGGCCAAAGAGATGATCGCGCTCGGTTTCCAGTTCGTGACGCTGCTCGCCGATAACGCCTTCCTCGCCACGGCCGCCAAAAACGCGGTGGCGGAAATGCGCGAGAGCGCGCCTGCGGCAACGGTCAGGGCCGCGGGATCTTCTTATTAACCACCGGGCTCGGACCCCGCTCCGCTGCGCGGAGTTTCCGTAGGCACCGGCTTGTGGTCGGGTGACCTGCGCTCCGGCGCGGGCACGCCCCACTGGATCGCCGCAGCCTGGACCACCACCGTGCGGGCTTCCGTCTGTTCGCCTGCGCGACGCCTGGGCGTCTGAGCTGCGCGCGGAGCGGCCGGCTGCGCGCTCGCGGGCTCGATACCGAGCGCTGACAGCGCGGCACGCAGGTCTTCGAGCACCGCCTGGCGGCGCCGCACGAAGGCGGCGGCGTAGCAGCGCCAGAACGTCCACCCGGCCCGTTCCAGCACGCGCTGGCGGCGGATATCGTCGAGCCATTTCTCCGGGCCCTCGCGCTTGTCGCCATCGCATTCGACCGCGAGGCGCGCATCGTTGCTGCCTTCGACGACCAGATCCACACGGTAGGCACCGACGCGCACTTGAGGTGTGGCGCGATAGCCTTGCTGAGTCAGCCAGTCGTACAGCTGGCGCTCGAACGGCGATTCGCAGCGCTCGCGCGGGTCCGAGTGAGGTTCATCCTGCGCAAAGGGCCGCGCAAAGTGAGCGATCAGGCTGCGGCGCAGGCGGTCGCCGTCCGACAGATGATCGAGACCGACCGATCGCACCAGGTACATGCGGTCGCGCGCCCGCGAGGCAGCGACGTTGAATCTCTGCGCGAAGATGTCGCGGGACAGCGGCGCGCCTACGTCGTTTGGCGCCGAGACCAGCGACAGGAAGATCACGTCGCGTTCCCGTCCCTGAAACGTGCGCGCATCGCCGCAAGCGAGGCGATGGCGCTGCAGAAGCTGCGGGCCGAACTCGTCGTTCAAGCGGTCCCAGATCGCCAGCGCCTGCTCCTCGCCGAGCAGGGACACGACTCCGATCGAGCGCCCAAGCATGCGCGGGTCGGCCGTCAAGCGCCCGATCTCCTGGACGATGAAATCGATCTCCGCGACGTTCACACCTCCTTCGCGTTTTCCGGCGTCCACCAGCACATCGACCAGCGCCGGATCGAGCCGCTCGGACGGAAGCGCCAGCCGGAGCGGCCGCAGCTCGTGATCGTAGAACTCGCGCTTGGAGTATTCGATGATCGAAGCGACGCAGCGGAAGTGCTCCTTCAACACCACACCACTGCGAGCGAACACGACCTTGGCCAGGTCGTAGATCGAACGCTCCGGCGACATCTGCGCGCGGTAGATCGGCACCTGCTCGGCGAGGAAGCGCTGCATGAGCGCCTTGATCTTCTGCTCCTCCAGGCCCACGCCTTCTGGCGAGACCTGCTTGTCGTCGCCGACGATGAGCAGCTTGCGGGCACGCAGCAGGGTCGGCAGCGCGGACAGATCGGACTGCGAAGCCTCGTCGATCACCACCAGGTCGAAGCATCCGAGCTGGGCCGGCAGCGATTCGGACACGCGATAGTGCGGCATGATCCAGCAGGGAACGGCGGTAATCGCCTCGGCCGCCGCGTTGCGCGCGTCCTGGCGGTAGCGGACCGCCCGTTTCCCCGTGCCTTTGCCGATTTTCTGAACCGCGTTCAGATACGCCTGCAGCGCCGCGCGCACGCTGGGGGTCGCACTCTCGGTGAGCTTCAGCCACGCGCGCTTCACGACCACCGCCGAATAACCGCGCGCCAGGTCATGCTCCAGATCGGCGCGCGCGACCGCCAGCTTCTTGAATTCGTCCTGCGCATCGATCGCGGCCAGATGGGTGGCGAGGCGCCTCAATCGCCAGGCCTGCGCCCATTCGGCTGGGAGCAGCAGATCGATTTCGCCTTCGACGGGTTGGCGCAGCGCCTGCGCATACTGCGGCGCGCCCGATTCGGCGACTAGGCGGGACACTTCCTCTACGCACCCGAGCGCAGCGGACAGGCCTTGAACACGCGACAGCTCCGCCGTGAGCGCGGACCACGATTCCAGCAGCCTCGCGTCATCCACCTCAGGGTTACCCAGCACGGACGCGAGGAAGTTTCGCATCTGATCGACGACGGGGCCGCTCGCGCGCTCGAACGCCTGGCCCAAGCTGTCTCTGACGCTCCACACGCCGTCCAGGCGATGAACGGCGAGATGATGCGCCACCGCGCGCGCGAGATCGCCGAAGAGCTGTGTATCATCGGCGACGCCGCGGCTGCCAGGCCACGCGGGGAACAGTTCGGCCACCTGCTGGGCGAGCTTCAGCTCTGCGCGAATCAGCGCCTTCACTTTGCGGTACAGAGCGAATTGCGCTGCCGCCACCAGTCCCGGCGCACTGCTTCCGCCAGGCATCCTCTGTTCCGCGGTGGTCTCCGGCACGCGATCGAAGCCCAGTTCTGGCGCCAGCGTATTCCAGCGCACCGTCAGCTCGTCCCATCTCGCCCTTAGCGCCAGGCAGTCGGACACGTGCTGCCACTCCTGCGCATCGGCCGGGGCGCGACCGTTCACCCTGACCGCGTCCAGGTTCCTTCTCGTCCCGCCCTTGCCAAACGCGCTCGCCAGCGAGAACGCGCGCTTGCCCTGGGCGAGGTTATCCACCGCCTTGACGAGCTCGGCATCGAGCTCCGCCTGCGGCGGCAGCTCCACCGGCTTGCCGAGAAAGGCCCTGCGCTCGACCGCTGCGACGT
>Ga0335080_10000671_pt1 | contig 32017 bp, 26 predicted proteins | sample Lox_Sample_34_FD_206720 | JGI IMG/M metagenome (GOLD analysis project Ga0335080, IMG submission 206720) | Soil microbial communities from Loxahatchee National Wildlife Refuge, Florida, United States - Lox_Sample_3.4 | ecosystem: Environmental > Terrestrial > Soil > Wetlands | place: USA... | reverse complement strand
GCGCCGGCCCGAATCCGTATCGTCCGTGAGTCCGCCAATCCCTGGTACGAAGTCACCCTGATCGAAGGTAAGAACCGCCAGATTCGCCGCATGTTCGAAGAGGTCGGCCATCATGTGGAGAAGATCAAGCGCGTGCGCTATGGCCCTCTTGAGCTGGATGTCCACCCGGGCGAGTTTCGCAAGCTCAATCCAGAAGAGATCGCGAAGATGAAATCGCTGGTCCAGGATCGTCGCAAATAGCGAGTGCTACTTTTGACCGTTCCGCGTGACATGTCCGCGAGCGACATGGTAAAGATTGATCAGCGCCATGAGCGATGATTTCAGCCGGCTAGTGCCCGAGCACGTGCGATGCCTTGCCGGGTACACGCCCGGCAAGTCCCTCCGCCAGGCGCAACGGGAGAGCCGCATGAACTGCATCAAGATGGCCTCCAATGAGAATCCCTTCGGCCCTTCGCCCAGGGCCGTCGAGGCCATGCGGGCCGCCGTCGCGGAGTCGAATTTCTATCCCGACAATGACGTAGGCGATCTTCGCCAGAAGCTGGCCGAATACCACCAAATCCAGCCTGACCAGATCGTGCCCACCGCCGGCTCCACGGCGCTGCTCGGCATCATCGCTCGCACCGTCTTGAAGCCGGGGCTGAATGCCGTCACCAGCCGGCTCTCATTCATTGTTTATCCCATCGCCACCCAGGCGGCGGGAGGCACGCTCGTCCAGGTTCCAATGCGGGATCACGGCTATGACCTGGATGCGATCGCCGATGCCGTCGATGAAAATACGCGCATCGTTTACCTTTCCAATCCCAACAACCCGACTGGAACCCTGGCTACTGCCGCTGAGGTCGATCGCTTCCTCGACCGCCTGCCCGGACACGTCATCACCATTCTCGATGAGGCCTACTTCGACTTCGCCCAGCAGTTCGCCGCAGCTGCGAACGTCGACTACTCGCACGCTCTCGACTACGTACGACAGGGCCGCAAAGTGATCGTGTTGCGGACATTCTCCAAGGCTCATGGATTAGCCGGCATCCGCGTCGGATATGGCATCGGTTGCAGCGAGTTGATCTCGTATTTCTCCCGCATGCGGACCACGTTTTCCGTCTCTGTGGTAGCCCAGGCCGCTGCCCTGGCGGCACTTGATGACGTCGCCCACACCCGCAAGGCAGTTGAGAATAACCAGCGCGAGTCGCAAGTCTTGCACCGGGCCTTGTCCGGCCTGGGATATGCCGTCGTGCCGACCTGGGCGAACTTCCTCTACTGTGAACTGGGGGAAGATGCCGGAGCCTTCGCCCGGCGGCTGCAGACCGAAGGCGTGATCGTTCGGCCACTCGGCCCCTGGGGTGCGCCCACGGCCGTGCGTGTCACCATCGGAACCCCGGAACAGAACCAGACGTTTTTGAAGGCGTTCAGGAAGGTAATGGAAAAGACCCCGGTGCCGTAGCCATGCGGCGCATCGCGATCTAAGGAAAGCCCAGCTTCGCCGCCCCGAATAAGCCCGCGTCGCTGCCTAGCAACGCCCGAGTGATCACGGTTTCGGTTGTTCCCGTCGGTTGCACCTGGGCGGAAGCTCCCTGCGTGCCGGCGGCCGCTTTGGGAGCGGTTGCCGCGTACACCATCGAGCGTTGCCGCAATTCTTCGAAGATGGCGGGCGAGAAGGCCTCCCAGGCGCTGGAAACGCCGCCTCCGATCACGTACATGGGCAGGTTGAGAGCGTTCACTAAGGCGGCGAGCACGATGCCCAGCGCCCGCCCCACCCTGCGAAAGATTCTGCGCGCGTCCTCGTCACCCTGAATCGCCAGGTTGTAGATCGCCTTGGCGCTGAATTCGACGTTGGAATTGGCGGCGCGAGCCAGACCCAGAGCCCCTTGGTCGATCGCCTCCCGGGCCATGCGCACGATGGCCGTCGCCGACGCGTATTGCTCCAGGCATCCCCGGTTGCCGCAGCCGCAGGGCGCGCCCTCGCGCTCAACCGTGGCATGTCCGAATTCTCCTGCCATCCCGGTCATGCCGTGCCAGATCTTCCCACCCATCACCAGGCCGCCGCCCACTCCCGTGCCCAGCGTCAACATAGCCATATCCGGCACATCGCGGGCTACGCCCAGCCACTTTTCACCGAGGGCGGCAGAGTTGGCGTCATTCTCCAGAATCACCCGCGTCCCCAGCTGCCTTTCGATCTCCGATCGCACCGGATAATCTGCCCAGCCCGGCAGATTAGGTGACTCCCGTACCATCCCCTTCGCCATGTCGATAATTCCCGGGACACCGATGCCAATGCCTGACAACGATCCCGCTCCCTTGTACTTGCCAGCCACCTGCTGAATCGCGTCGCACATGTCGCGCACTAACCGATCCCGTCCCAGGGCCACCTGCGTTCCCAGCGTGATTTTCTCCAGCAATGTCCCTTGAGCGTCTATGACGGCGATGCGGAGATTCGTCCCTCCGAGATCTACACCGATGGAGTATTCAGCCATAAGAAAAGTAGCCTAACATCCAGGCTTGTAGTTGCCAAAAAGCGGCCCAGGTGAGCGCAGTAGGCAACTCGTTTCTCTCTGGGTGATTATTTCTGGCATGCAGGACAGTAGTGGCTGCTCCGTCCGCCGATGACGATGCGCTTGATGGGAGTTTTACAGCTTAGACAAGGCTCGCCTTCTCGTCCGTAGACGCGATGCTTGAGTTGGAAGAAGCCTTCTTCCCCGTCCGCGTCTACGTAGTCGGAAACCGAGGAGCCGCCGAGGGCGATCGCTTCTTTCAGCACCTCCCGGATCGCCGTAAAGAGCCGCTCCAGTTCCGGGCGAGAGAGTGAGGCCGCCCGCCGGCGTGGCCGAATGCCGGCGCGAAACAAGGATTCATCTGCGTAGATGTTGCCCACGCCGCGCAGCAGTTTCTGGTTCAGAAGCGCGCTCTTGATCGGCGTTTTTCGCCCACGGAAGAGGGTGCGGAAGTGATCGAGTTCCACCTCCAGCGGCTCGTGCCCGGCAGCTTCAAATCCCTGGGCAACGCTCAGTCGGCCGAAGCGCCGAGGATCGACAAAGCGCAATTCCCTGCCCGAGGCCAGCCGGGCAACCGCATGCGTGTGTCTGGCTATCTCCGCTTCGGGCCTGCTGACCAGCATCTGCCCGGTCATGCCGAGATGAACAATCCATTGAGCCGGTGTGGCAGCTTGCCATCGCCGCTTGCCCGCGCCTCTCTTTTTGGCGGGCCTTCGGGCACTTCCATCGGCCTGCAGGTCGAACACAATGTGCTTGCCTACACGCCGTACCCCCGCGATGCGCCTCGACTCCAGCGCGGCCACGATTTCCGAAGCCTTCGACTTGAGCGGTTCGGGCTTCGATCCCAGCCACACCGATTCGATCACGTCGCCGACCACTCGATGAGCTAGGCCGCGCGCGATGGTTTCCACTTCGGGAAGCTCGGGCATGAAGCGATTCTACAGGGCAAGCTACGCCACGGTCATCGCGGCACCCTCCGATTGCTCATCCACCGTTCGCCGGAGTATCATTTCGGGTACACCTCTGCTCGGTTTGAAATCCCTGGTAATTTGACGACCCGTTCTTTGCCGCGGGAGTGTGTGCAACCCGGAATTGCGGCCGGTGGCCGCAGCATTCAATTCCATGGAGTTGGCATTGGCCAAAGGAAAAACTGCGGTCATCGTCGGCGCCCAGTGGGGCGACGAAGGCAAGGGCAAGATCGTCGACGTGCTCTCGGAGAATTTCTCTGTCGTGGCCCGTTACGCCGGCGGGCACAACGCCGGTCATACCGTCATCATAAACGGCCGGAAGTTCATCCTCCAGTTGGTCCCGAGCGGCATCCTGCGTCCCGGCTGCCGCAGCGTTATCGGCAACGGTGTGGTCTTCGATCCCATGGCCTTTCTCAAGGAAGTCGGCGGCCTGCGCGAAAACGGGGTAAAGGTCGACGGCAATCTGTTCGTGAGCAATCGCGCTCACGTCATTCTGCCCTACCATCGCATGATCGAACTGGCCTCGGAGAATGCCCCCGGACGCATCAAGATCGGCACCACCTCCCGCGGCATTGGTCCCGCCTACGAAGACAAGATGGGTCGCCGCGGTCTGCGCGTGGCCGACCTCCTCGATCTGCGCCTGCTCAAGACTCACATCGAGAATGCCTGCCGCGAGAAGAACATGATCGCCCATGCCCTGTTCAACTCCGAACCGCTCGATCCCGACAAAATGTACGAGGAGTATGCCGCGGCCTCCGCCCGCATTGCTCCCTTCGTCTGCGATACCGCCGCCTTTTTGAACAAGGCGCTAGCCGATGGCAAGTCGATCGTCTTCGAGGGCGCTCAGGGCACCATGCTCGACATCGACCATGGAACCTACCCGTTTGTCACTTCCTCGAGCGCGACCTCGGGCGGCGCCGTCACCGGAACCGGCGTGGCCCCCACCGCGATTGACACGGTGATCGGAGTCACCAAGGCCTACTGCACACGTGTGGGCGGCGGCCCCTTCCCTTCCGAGGAGCTCGATGCCAGCGGCGATCTGCTGCGCGCTAGAGGCAACGAGTTCGGCGCTGTTACCGGGCGTCCCCGGCGTTGTGGCTGGATCGATTTGCCTCTGTTGCGCTACGCTGGCATGATTAACGGCATCGCTTGGCTGGTAGTGACCAAGCTCGACGTGCTCGATGAACTGTCGGAGGTCCCCGTCTGCGTAGGGTATAAAATCGACGGCAAGCTCGCTGAAGACATCCCCGCGCAGGACAGCGGATTCCAGAAGATCGAGTGCGTGTATCACAAGCTGCCGGGTTGGCGCACGTCAACTCAGGGGATTACGCAGTACGACAAATTGCCAAAGAGCGCCCGCGACTATCTGGCCTTTCTGGAGAAAGAGAGCGGCGCGCGGATCGGGGTGGTATCCACCGGTCCCGGACGTGAGCAGACTATTTTTGTCGACGATTTCAGAACCAGGCTGGGTGAATTGACGGGATCACGAACCAGGGCGAAAGCGGAAGTCTGAGAACGGAGCAACGCATGGTCGTTCTGGCTGTTACGTGGATGGCAAAGGCGGGCCGCGAAGCGGAAGTAGCGGATGTGTTCTCCAGGTTGAGCGCGGAGGCCCGCAAAGAGCAGGGTTGCCTTATGTTCCAGGTCCACCGCCACAAAACCGAGCCCCGCCGCTTTTTCATCTACGAGCAATATAAAGACGATGCTGCCCTCGAAGCGCATCGCGCCACTCCGCACTTCCTGCAGTATGTCCGGAAGGAATTGCCCAAGCTCGGGGAACGGGTCGAAGGGCAGTTATACGAGCCTTTGGGTTAGCGATGGCTCGCTATGTCCCCTTGTCCGCGACGAGCAGGCCGCCCGATGCGTAGTTCTCTTTCGAGACTTCAATAAACGTAACCACGATGGCCTCGCGCCGTGCTCCCGCTTCCTCGACAATGACGTCCGTGATGCGCTGGGCCATCTTTCGCTTCTGCTCTGCGTTGCGGCCCGTCAACAAGGTGACTTGGATCAGAGGCATGGAAGGCTCCTGGGTGCTGACTTATTTCGTCAGTTCGTACCCCGCAAAAAAATAACTTAACTCGAAGCGCGCCGTCTCGTCCGCATCGGAGCCATGAATCGCGTTATGCTCGATGTCCGTGGCCCACTTCTTGCGGATCGTGCCTTCTTCCGCGTTCGCCGGATTGGTCGCGCCCATCAGCTTCCGCAGGTCGGCGATGGCGTTCTCTTTCTCCAGCGCCAGCACCACGATAGGCCCGCTCGACATGAAATCGGTGAGCGAGTTATAGAACGGCCGGTTGGCGTGGACGGCATAAAACTGCTCCGCCTGATGCTTGGAAATTTCCAGCATCTTCATCGCCAGAATGCGAAACTGGTTTTTCTCGAACTGTTCGATGATGTCGCCGATGGCATTCTTGCGGACCGCGTCCGGCTTGATGATGGTAAACGTGCGTTGCAGTGTCTTCATAGAATCCGTCGTTGGCCCCTGGTCTCCACTGTTCTTGCCCTCAAATCCTCTCGCTGCTGGAACCTGCTGCCTACAGCCACTAGACTTTCACGCCCATGGCCGCTACCACGGTATCGCCGATATCCGCCGGCGATTTGGCCACGTGGATCCCCCCCGCTTCCATGGCCTTGATCTTCTCCGCCGCGGTTCCCTTTCCCCCCGAAATGATGGCTCCGGCATGCCCCATGCGCCGGCCCGGCGGCGCGGTTTGCCCGGCAATAAAGCCCACCACCGGCTTTTTCATCCGCGCTTTAACGTACTCCGCCGCGGTTTCTTCCGCGTTTCCTCCGATTTCGCCGATCATCACCACCACTTCCGTTTGCGCGTCTTTGTTGAACAATTCCAGCGCGTCCACGAAATTTGTCCCGATGATCGGATCGCCGCCTATCCCGATCGCCGTCGACTGCCCGATATTTCGGGTAGTCAACTGATACACCGCTTCGTAAGTCAGCGTGCCCGAGCGGGACACGATTCCAACCGGCCCCTCGCGGTGAATATGTCCCGGCATGATGCCGATCTTGCACCGGCCCGGCGAGATAATCCCCGGACAATTCGGGCCGATCAGCCGTGAGCGCCGGTTTTGCAGGAACTCCCACGCGCGCACCATGTCCAGCGTCGCAATGCCTTCGGTGATGCACACGATCAATTCAATCTCAGCGTCGGCCGCTTCCATGATTGCGTCGGCGGCAAACGGCGGAGGCACGAAGATCACTGAGGCGTCCGCCCCGGTCTTGTCGACCGCCTCTTGCACGCTGTTGAAGATCGGCCAGCCTTCATGCGTAGTGCCGCCCTTCCCGGGCGTAACTCCACCAACGATCTTGGTTCCGTATTCCGCGCAGGCTTTGGCGTGAAATGTGCCTTCCCGCCCGGTCAAGCCCTGGACAACCACACGCGTGGATTTATCGATCAGAATGCTCATAAATCTCTCTCTAATTCGGCCAGAAAACCGCTTGCCCGCGTCCTAGGCGGCAGCCGCAGCCACAACTTTTTCCGCCGCATCTTTCATCGTCTCTGCCACCGTAAAGTTCAGCCCTGACTGCTTTAGAATCTCGCGGCCGGCTTCGACGTTTGTGCCCTCCAGCCGCAGAACGATGGGCAATTGAATGTTGGTTTTTCGCGCCGCTTCGACTACTCCGGTGGCCAGCGTATCCACGCGGAGAATCCCGCCAAATATGTTGATGAGGACCGCTTTCACAGACTTGTCGCTCAGCAGGATTTCAAAGGCATGGGTCACCTGCTCTGCGTTTGCCCCGCCGCCCACATCGAGAAAATTCGCGGGCATGCCGCCCGCGTACTTGATGATGTCCATGGTCGCCATCGCCAGTCCCGCCCCGTTGACCATGCACCCCACGTTGCCCTCCAGCTTGATGTAGTTCAGGCTGTACTTCGAAGCCTCGACTTCGAGGGGATCCTCTTCGCTTATGTCGCGCAACTCGCGAAGCTCCGGATGCCGGAACAGGGCGTTGTCGTCAAAATTGATCTTGGCGTCGAGCGCAAACAGCCGCCCATCGCTGCAACTGACAAAGGGGTTGATTTCCATCAACGACGAATCCGTCTCCAGAAAAGCCCGGTACAGACCCGTCATGAAACGCACCGCCTCGCCGATCTGCGCGGGCTTCAGGCCCAGCTGGAATGCCAGCTTGCGCCCCTGGAACGCCTCCAGGCCCATGCCCGGGTCGATGTGCTCTTTCAAAATGGCGGTCGGATTCTCGGCCGCCACCTGCTCGATCTCCATCCCCCCGGCCGCCGAAGCCATGAACACTGGCCGGGCTTCGCTGCGGTCGATGACAATCCCCAAGTAAAGCTCTTTTTCAATCGGCAGAGTTTCTTCGATCAGCAGCCGGCGCACCACCCGCCCCTCCGGGCCGGTCTGGTGCGTGGTCAACGTCATGCCCAGAATTTTGCCCGCCCACTCCGTGGCATCCGCGAGCGACCTGGCCACCTTGACGCCGCCGCCTTTGCCTCGACCGCCGGCATGAATCTGCGCCTTTACCACCACGCCGCTCGCTCCCTCGTCGAATAACTTCTTGGCCACGGTCTCCGCCTGCTCGACGGTTTCCGCCATCTCTCCACGCGGCACCGCAACCCCGTACCGGTTGAGGATCGCCTTGGCCTGATACTCGTGAATCTTCATAAAAATCCCTGATTTAGAATGAAGGGTAGGATCTTGCTTGCAGCTTTGACCGCGGGCAGCAAACATTTGATTTTATAGAAGGCCCACCCATTGGGCAAACCGAGCGCTTTCTATTTGCGCTTGTCCGCGAGCGGCGCGTTCCAAATCAGGCTTGCGGGCTCGTGAATCGCACCAGCGCTGCCAGTTTGGCTTTCGCTGCCCCCGAATCGACCGACTTCGCCGCCATTGGGAGAGCCTCCGCCAGGCGATTGGCCCGCCCGGCCACCACCAGGGCGGCAGCCGCGTTTAGCAGCACCACATCTCGACGCGCCGATCTCTCGCCGTCCAGAATCGCGCAAATGATAGCCCCATTTTCACCAGCGTCTCCTCCAGAAATTTCCTGCAGCGTGGCGCGCTTCAGCCCGAATTCTTCCGGTGTCACGTCGTAGCTGCGGAGCTGGCCGTCGCGCGCCTCCGCCACCCGGGTCGGGCCTGTGATGGTGATCTCATCGAGCCCATCCGAGCCATGCACCACCATCGCGTGCCGCAGGCCCAGCACGCTCAGCGCCTCGGCCAGCTTCTCTACCAGCGCGGCCGAGTACACGCCCACCACCTGCGCCGAGGCGTGCGCGGGATTGGTAAGCGGCCCCAGCAGATTGAATACCGTTCGCATACGCAGCTCGCGGCGCGCGGGTTGCACATATTTCATCGCCGAGTGCATCGCCGGGGCGAATAGGAACGCTATACCCACTTCTTTCAAACAGGCCGCCACGCTCGACGCCGGCAGGTTGATGTTCACTCCCAGCGCCTCCATGACATCCGCCGAACCGCATTGCGAGGTCACGCTGCGATTGCCGTGCTTGGCCACGCGAACCCCGGCCCCTGCCGCCACCAGGGCCGTCGCGGTGGAGATATTGAAGGTGCCGCTGGCGTCCCCGCCGGTCCCGCAGGTATCCACTAGCGCATCGCGCTCCGTGCTGCTGACGTCCACCGTCGAGTCCGGCCCGGCGGCCAGAGGCACTGCGGCATCCCGCATCGCTTCGGCGAACCCGACAATCTCCTCTACCGTTTCGCCCTTCATGTGCAGCGCCACCAGAAAAGCGGCGATCTGTGCGTCGCTGCACTTACCGGTAAGCATCTCGGCCATCACGCCGCGCGCCTCCTGCCGCGACAGCGATTCGTGCCGGCTCGCGACGCATTGCAGGGCGTCTACGATCATCGCGCCTGCTTCTTCAGGCGCTCGATCTGCCCCAGATGGTTCGGTCCGTGAGCGGCCAGCCGTTCAACCATATCCGCCACCGTCAGCGACTTCTTAAGCTCCGGGTGGTAGGCCGACTTTTCCAGGTCCGCCGCTTTGATCCGCCGCAGCAATTGCAGGGTCGCGTGGCGATTCAGACCATAGAGCGCAATCAGTTCCGGCACCGAGGACTCCAGGTACCCCAGGTGCTTGGCCCACGCATCCTGATCGATTGGAGCGATGACCGGGTCTTTGTCGGCCAGCATCTGACGGATGCGATATGCATTGATCACTTCCGCATCCGCCAGGTGGCCCAGGATCTCCAGGATGCACCACTTCTCCGGCGAGGGCCTGTAGCGCAAAACTTTGTCCCCCAGACCCGAGACTGCGGCGGCAATCTGCTTGGGGCTTTTCTCGGCTTCGTCGAGATGCTTCTTCAGTTCCGCTTCGGTCATGGAAATTCGTAATTTATCAATTCACAAATTACAACTCACCAATTGCCAAATTAGGTGATCTGTACCTTCTGCATCCACTGCGCCGCTTGAACGTTCCAGCCCAGCTCTTTCGCCATGGCGTCCCGCAGTTGCGATGACGCGGCCGGTTCCCCGTGAACCAGGTAAGTTCTGGCCGGCTTGTTGCGAAACGTTCGCAGCCATTCGAGCAGTTCAGGCGTATCCGCGTGATCGCTGAATTGCTCGAGCGCGGCGATCTGCGCGCGAATCGGCACAATCTCGCCGAACATTTTCACCTCGGGAGCGCCGCTCTTGATGGTGAAGCCTCGCGTTCCCGGTGCCTGAAAACCGATAAAGATCACGGTATTCCTGGGATCGGGCAACTTTTGCGCCAGGTGATGCTGGATTCGCCCGCCGGTCACCATCCCACTCGAAGAAATAATGATCGAGGGAAATCGTGACTCGTTGATTTTCTTCGATTCCTCCGGCGTCGAGGCAAAAGTAAAGCCGGGCCACGTGAGCGGTGACCCGAAGCGCGCAATCAGGTCGCGCGTCTGATCACTGTATTCCTCGGTGTGTTTCAGGAAAATCTCTACCGCCTTGATCGCCATGGGACTGTCGCAGTAGACGGGAATGCGGGGCATCGTTCCAGCTTCCATTAGTTCCTTTAACATGAACAGCAATTTCTGCGTCCGCTCCACTGCGAAGGCGGGCACTACGACGCTGCCTCCCCGTTCCCTGGTCTGCTTTATCAGAGCAGCTAGTTCGGGCCGGGGATCGTCAGTCGGATGCCGCCGATTGCCATACGTCGATTCCATGACCAGAATGTCCGCGCTTTCGCCCTCGGTTGGTCCCGCCCGCACCACCTTGCCGGGAGCGGCTTCCCTTTCGCGCACCCGGCCTACGTCCCCGGTAAACAGTAGCCGCCGGGTGCTGCCGTTGGCAGCCAGCGTCAGCTCCGCCATCGCCGATCCCAGAATGTGCGCCGCGCGCACGAAACGAAAGCAGAATTCGGAACTGAGTTTCGTGGTCTCGTCGAACTGCACTGGCCGGAAATATTGCAGGCATTCCTGGGCTTCCTCGAAGGTATACAGCGGCAACGCCGGGGTGTGCTTGGATTTGCTGGTTTTGTTATAGAAAGCCGCGTCTTCTTCCTGTAGATGGCCGGAATCGGGCAGCACCACGCCGCACAGGTCGATCGTCGGCGGAGTGGCATAGATCGGTCCGCGAAAACCGCCCTTGACCAGCCGCGGAATCCAGCCGCAGTGGTCCAGATGGGCGTGCGTCAGCACCACCGCGTCGATGTCGCGCGGAGGAATGGGAATCTCCTGCCAGTTACGTTCGCGCCATTCCTTCTGCCCTTGGAAAAGGCCGCAGTCGACCAGAATCTGCAGCCCGCTTCCCTTGGCCGCGTCAGAAGCGGTGTTGATCAGGTGCTTCGAGCCGGTGACTGTGCCGGCAGCGCCGAGAAATTGAATGTAGGGCAATGAGATCTCCACAGTTCGTAGATTAATTCTCGATTTCTATCTTTACCGCGTTCCCGCTTTGACCTTGTATTCATTGTTCGTCATGTCGCTCTCCGGTACGCTGCCGTCGTTCACCATGGCTTCCTGCGGCAAGGTGGCCGTCTCAATCCTGATGGACGCCTTGGTTTTCCCTCGAACCTCAAGCCGCTTGGTAACTTCGCCGTCTTGCAGCCGCAGGGTCACCGGCACAACCGCTCCTGCCGAGCCCAGATTTTCCACCTCCACCGTAACCATGTAACCACCATTGACCATCGGCCGGGGATAGACCGAGGCAATCCGGAAGTCCGGCAGCCCGCGGTCGCGATACACCCAGTCGTCGAAAAACCATGTCAGATCGCGCACCCGCCCTTCAATCAGCCGTTGCACATAAGCGGCGTCTCTATCTTCATTCATACGATAGTCGACCAATGCCGACTCCGGCGAATTTCCCAGCATATCTTTTAGCATCCACCACACGAACATGGCTTTGCTCTGAAGGTAAAGATCATTGGGCGCATTGATCAGCGAATGCGTGGCCGCGCCAGTCTCTCCCGGCGCCGTTTCTTCCGCTACCAGCGCGGCTGCGTGTGCCTGCAGGTAATCCAGGGCTGCCTGCCGTCCCTTCTGGCGTTCGACAAACGTCGCCTGCGCGTAGTGGGCCAGGCCTTCCCGGATCCACGGTCTCTCCGAGATGACCAACTGCCGCGCCTTGGCGTACACCATGCCCAATTCCGCTTCATTCGTCATCGGCGAGTTGAGCGGTGTGAACAGGATTCCTTCCGTCATGAATGGTGACGCGCCAGCATCCGGCAGACTTAGAATCTGCAGCTTGCCGGTCCCCTGACCGACAGAGCCAATCGGATCGATCTGGGCCGCAACTTCTGCGTAGTCTTTGGCGGACTCCTCCTGCCCAGCCAGATATTCCACTGTCAGCGTATCGTTCGGAGCCAGTCTCTGATACTCCGCGGCCACCAGTGTCGGAGGCGAAGGCCCGGCGACGGGAAACGAGCAACTCACGTTGATCTGCTGCGTTTTGCCCGTCTGCTCGGTCGGTCCGCCCTGGCCGCTGCAAAGAACAGTTTCCGGATTTTCGCCGTGATTTCGATCGAGACTCAAATTAACGTTGAGTTTGGCCTGCGCCTCGCGTGCCTCCCATTGATCCAGAACTTCAGCTACGCTTCCTTCCTCGGAGAGACTGGCGGGCTCGGTTGCCACTGGATACCAGGTTACAAAGCCCAGCCCGCGCAGCCCCGCGAACGTCTTGCCGATCTGGTCCCAGTCGGCGTGCCTGGCCTTTTCCTCCGGCACTCCCGTTCGCGTCAGGCGCGTAGCGTCCACCGGAATCACGCCTTCATACCCGATGGTCACTTCGACCGTCCCTTTGGGAGGAATTTCCCGCGGCAGGATCACGATCGCTTCCGATAGCGCGCCGGTGTGGTCGATATCGGAGGTGTAAACGTGCGTGGTGAAGTCCGCCGGACTGCCACCGATCTGGATCGACCGCCAATCCAGGCTGGAGGAAATCTGCAGCCCCAGATTTTTCTGCGGCGCTGCCGAGTCATTGCGCAACGTAACTTTTCCTCTCACGCCCAGGCGGCACTGCTCGGTTTCGATCCTCACATCCAGGCGATAATCGGTGAAGGTGAAGGCCTGACGATCGAGCGCCCAGCTTATTTGGAAGGCAAGAACCCAGAAAACAAGGGCGGCAACCGGAAGCCTCACTGTTTTGCTCTCCGCTGCCGTACCACTTCGTAGAGCATCACTCCCGCGGCCACCGAGACGTTTAAGGAAGACACCTTGCCCAGCATCGGGATGGAAACCAGAAAGTCGCACTTCTTGGCCACCAGGTCGTGCAGACCTTTGCCTTCGGCGCCCAGCACCACGGCGCAGTCCATCTTGTAGTCGAGCGAATCGTAGCTTTGCGAGCCCCGCTCATCCAGGCCGACCGTCCATAGATTCTTCGATTTCAAATCTTCCAGCGTTCGCGCGATATTCGTGACTTTGGCAATCGGCAGGTGTTCACTGGCGCCGGCCGACGCCTTCGTGACCGTCCCGGTGACCCCCGCTGCGCGGCGCTCGGGAATTACCACACCGTCGGCCCCGGCCGCATCTGCCGTCCTTAAGATCGCGCCCAGATTATGCGGATCTTCCACCCCATCGAGCACCACCACCAGCGAGTACGCCCCACGCTTAACCGCAATCACGTCGTCGAGATCGTTGTATTGCTTTGCCGACGTAACTGCAACGATTCCCTGGTGCCCATTGTGCCCGGCCATGCGGTCTAATTCCGCCCGCCCCACGAAACGCACCGCCACCCCTTGCCGCCGGCATTCCTCGATCACGCGCTGCAGCCGCAGATCATGCCGTTCCTTGGCCACACCCACCCAGGCAAAGGCGCGTCCCCGCGCCCGAAGCGCCTCTTCGACAGAGTGGATGCCGTAGATGTGATGCATGAAACTTCCAGTGTAATGCCTGCGGCAGATGGAGACCACGCCGCCAGCCTGCCCGAAGCTACCCGACCGGTTCGCGCATCTATGAATGCTAGACTCGAAAGGGAGGCAGCCTTGGGCGAGGTTTTTGTTCTTTCGGCGGTGCGCACACCAATCGGGAAATTCGGCGGCTCGCTGTCGTCGATGACCGCGGCTGACATGGGAGTCGTGGCTGCCAAACCCGCCATCCAGCGCGCAGGCGTTGGGCTCGAACAAGTGGAGGAAACCATCTTTGGCAACGCCCGTCAGGCCGGCGGCGGTCCCAACGTGGCCCGGCAGATTTCCGTTCGCAGCGGCGTGCCCAGGGAGGTCCCCGCTTATACCGTCAACCAGGCGTGCGCCTCCGGACTGAAGGCGATCGCCCTGGCGTATCACGAGATCGCGACCGGCAACCTGAACTGCGTGCTGGCAGGCGGGACCGAGTCGATGTCGCGTCTTCCTTATTATCTCGACGGCGCCCGCTGGGGTTACCGCCTCGGCAATCAGGAACTGGTCGATGGCATGTATCGTGACGGGTTCTTCTGTCCCCTGGCCAGAATGGTGATGGGCGAGACCGCAGAGGTACTGGCCGAGGAATACAAAATTTCCCGTGAAGAGCAGGACGAGTTTGCGCTCTGCTCGCAGACACGCGCCGCCGCCGCCATCGGCAGCGGCCGCTTCGCCGACGAACTCGTGCCCCTGGTCCTCGAGAGCAAGAAAGGTTCCCAGACGTTCGAGAAAGACGAACACCCTTTCGCCGGTGCCACGCGCGAGAAGATGGCCGCGCTGCCCCCGGTGTTTTCTCAGTCGGGCACCATCACCGCGGGCAACTCCTCCGGCATAACTGACGGTGCCGCAGCGCTGGTTCTTGGCAGCGATGCCTTCGTCGCGAAAAATAATCTTCGCCCTCTGGCGCGAATCATGGCGGTCACCTCCGCCGGAGTCGATCCCCGGATCATGGGCATCGGCCCGGTTCCTGCCATCCGCAGGCTGGAGCAAAAACACGGCTTGCGGCTCGCCGACTTCGATCTGGTCGAACTCAACGAAGCCTTTGCCGCCCAGGTGCTGGCCTGCGATCGCCAGATGCACTTCGACCGCGCTCGCCTCAACGTCAACGGCGGCGCCATCGCTCTTGGCCACCCTATCGGTTGCAGCGGAGCGCGCATCACGGTCACTCTGCTTCACGAGTTGCTCAAGCGCGGGGCCAAATGCGGCCTGGCCACGTTGTGCGTGAGCGGCGGAATGGGCATGGCCATGGCCCTGGAGAACGTGGCTTCTTAACTACATCGCGGCCCTTCCAATCCGCATCTGCTATGCTTCTCTTGGGCTCACAGTAACCCGTAAGCCGGGCTAACTCACTTCAGGAGGCAGGTCGTGTACCGTCGGATTCTGGTCAGCGCCGCAGCCGTCGTCTGGTTTTCCTTTTGCTCCAGCCTAATGGCTCAACAGGATTTTTCCGCTGAGATTGTCGATCATCAGCACGGAGCAGATTCCACTCCGGCCAAGGTCTATGTCACAAAAGACAGGATGCGTATCGAGGGCATGGGACAGAGTGGCCACAACGGCACCGTGATTCTCAATTTCTCGACTCGGACGACCACCGTCCTGATTCCTGAGCGCCAAATGTATATGGAGATGCAAAGCGGCCAGGGGCCCACGGCGCAGCGCAGCTGGGCATATTTCCGGGCTCTGGACGTGGAGGATGCTTGCCCCGAGTGGCGGAAGATGTCGGCCAAGCCCAATGCAGAATGCCACAAAGTCGGCAGCGAAACCGTGAACGGCCGCAGCACCGTCAAGTACGAAGGCAAGTCCAGCTCCGGAGAAGTCAACGATGTTTGGCTCGATTCCAAAATCGCTTTCCCCATCAAATGGCAGGGCAAGGAGGGCGGTGGGGAGTTGCAGAACATTAAGGAAGGACCCCAATCTGCCGGCCTTTTTGAGATTCCTGCCGGTTACCAGAAGATGACCCTGCCCATGGGCATGCCCAGTATGCCTCAGCATTGACCCAAACCGGCATAGGGCTGCCCTCGGACGTCCGGTCCGCTGCCTTATACGGGTAACGTTGACGCTGGGAAAAGGCCCTCGATATACTTCATGAAGATTCGTCTGGAGTTTTCATGTCTCTGTCTGCCTTGATCGTGGACGACGAACAGCTTGCCCGCGACGAGTTAGCGTTCCTCCTGAAGAACGTTGGCGAGATCGATGTTGTGGCCGAGGGCAAGAACGGCATCGAGGCAGTCAATCTCATCCGCGAGCACAATCCCGACCTGGTCTTTCTGGATGTTCAAATGCCGGGACTCGACGGCTTCGGAGTAATCAAGAAGCTGCTCGACCGCAAGCTGCCGCTCCCCAAGATCGTCTTTGCCACCGCTTTCGATCAATACGCGGTCAAGGCCTTCGAAGTGAACGCAGTGGATTACCTGCTTAAGCCTTTCGACAAGAAGCGGGTCGCGCAATCCGTGCAGAGGGCTCGCAGCAAGATCGCCGGGCAGGCGTCTTCCTCCGACAAACTCGAAACCCTGGTGCGCATGCTGGAATCACAGAAGCCACAGGCCTCCAAGCTTCTGCTCAAAGCCGCCGGGCGCTTATTCCTAGTGAACCAGAAAGACATCTGTTTTGCTTCGATCGAGGACGGCGTCATTACGGTTGTGACCAGCGGACCCAACGGCATGGAGGGCCAGTCCAACTGCCGTACGCTCGAGGAGCTGCAGAACGGCCTCGACACCAACTCGTTCTGGCGCGCGCATCGCTCCTACCTGGTGAATATTAATCGCATCAAAGAGGTTGTTCCCTGGTTCAAGAGTTCGTATCAGCTTCGGCTCGATGACAAGAAACAAAGCGAAATCCCCGTCAGCCGCGCGCAAACCAGGCGCCTGCGCGAACTCTTCGGGCTCTAGGGCAGTAGCGCTGGGCTTCGAAACTGGATGTTTAGTTGTGAGAAGAACTGACAGCTCGCATCGGACCTTGCAGGTGAAAGCTCTCTCCTGCCTGTGCGTCCTGCTGATCGCGCTGACCGGCGTCGTTCAGGCAATCCACGTACACTCCGAGGGCTCTAAGTTTGCCGGACACGATTGCTCGCAGTGTTCGGTGGCACATTCCGGCGTTCTCAGCGCCGCTGTCTACCACCACTCTCCGCTCTTCATCCGCACCGTTTTCATTGTTCGTCCCCGCACGGCTCTTCACTCTTCCAACTTCGTCTCCTGGCATCATATTCGCCCTCCTCCGTCGGTTTAGGTACATCCTTCTGAATTCGCTTTCACCTAAACCCTGATCTTTTGGAGGAATCATGCTGGCTTCTTATAAGAAGTCGCTGCCGCCTGTTTGCGCAGCGCTTTGCTGCTTCATTCTCAGCCTCGGTGCTGCCGCCCAGTCGGGTGGCAGCTCAACCGCAGTCACAGGAACCGTCCTGGATTCGACCGGCGCCGTGGTCGCTAATGCCACCATAGAAATCCGTAACCCGGTAAGCGCCTTCGAGCGGACAACTCGCACCGATCCCTCGGGAAAATTCACATTTCCCAATGTTCCTTTTAATCCCTATCATCTCACCGCGGTCGCCAAAGGTTTCTCGACCAATGTCCAGGACATCGACGTCCGCTCGGTGGTTCCGGTAGTTCTCAATATCACCCTTGAGGTCCAGGCATCGTCGGAAACCGTGACGGTCGAGGCCACGGGAGAGGACCTGCTGGAAAATGATCCCACCTTTCACACCGATGTCGATCGCGATCTGTTCAACAAGATGCCGCTGGAAAGTGCCGCCTCCTCGGTCAGTTCGCTGGTCACGCTGGCCACCCCCGGCATTGCTGCCGACTCAAACGGCTTGTTTCACGGTTTGGGCGATCACGCCGAGAATTCGTTTTCCGTCGACGGTCAGCCCATCACCGATCAGCAGAGCAAGGTCTTCTCTAACCAGATTCCCATCGACTCCATCGAGTCGATGGAAGTCATTGCCGGCGCCCCTCCGGCGGAATTCGGTGACAAAACCAGCGTGGTCATCAACGTCACCACCCGCTCGGGTCAGGGAATGACGACACCCAAGGGCAGTCTCACGACTTCCTATGGAAGCTTCGGCACCTCAAACGTCGACTTCAACCTGGGCTACGGAGGTCCAAAGTGGGGGAATTTCATCTCCGCAAGCGGGCTCGAGACCGGCCGCTTTCTTGACCCCCCCGAATTCGTCGTTATGCATGACAAGGGGAACGAGGAAAATCTCTTCGACCGCGTGGACTATCAACTATCGCAAGCCGACTCCATTCACCTCAATCTGGGTTTCACCCGCTCCTGGTTCCAGACTCCCAATTCCTTCGATACCCAGAACGCAACCGCCTGGTCGAGTACGGGAGGCCTCGGAACGGACGGCATCCCGGTCGGTCCCGCTGATCAGCGTTCCCAGATCAAGACCTTCAACATCGCTCCCTCGTGGACGAGGCTTGTCAACCCCACCACGGTCTTCACCCTCGGCGCCTTCGTGCGGCGCGATCAGTACAACTACTATCCCAGCGCCAACCCCTTTGCCGACTTTGCACCCGACCTTCAGTCCCAGACCGTCGGCCAGAACCGCACCTTGACGAATGCGGGCCTGCGTTCCAGCGTTTCTTACGTCAAGGGGATTCACAACATAAAGGTTGGGGTTACCTACGAACAGACCTTCCTCGATGAGAATGACAAGATCGGCGTTGTCGATCCTGCGTTCCTCGGCTCGCTGTCCGGCGCAAATGGGGATTCCTGCCTCGACGCCAACGGCAATCCGTTTGCGCCCCCGTGCACCACTCTCGCACCGTACGATCTCACTCGCGGGGGAACTCTGTACGCCTTCCTTGGCCATACCGATGTGAAGGAGTTGGCCTTGTACGCTCAGGACAGCATCACCAGGGGCAATTGGAGCATCAACCTCGGAATTCGTGGCGACTTCTACAACGGGCTCACCACCCACCGCGAGGCCGAACCGCGACTCGGGGTCGCTTACAAGATCAAGCCTTCCAATACCATCCTTCGTGTCTCCTACGCGCGACTGCTCGAGACTCCATTCAATGAGAACCTGGTACTTTCCGATCAGGGATGCGGCAACCCCGTTCTGAACCCGCTTCTTCTTTGCGCCTCGCCCAACGCCACTCCTTTCAGCCCCGGCTGGCGCAACGAATTCCATGCCGGCATTCAGCAGGCTTTTGGCAGGTATCTGGTGGTCTCCGGCGAGTACATCTGGAAGTACACCCACAACGCATACGACTTCAGCGTGCTGGGCGCAACCCCCATCACCTTCCCCATCGAGTGGCAGCGGTCCAAGATTCCAGGCTACGCCGGCCGCGTAAGCGTCCCCAACCTCCATGGATTTTCGGCCCTGGTCGTCTTCTCGAGTGTGGCCGCGCGATTCTTTGGCCCGCAGGTTGGTGGGGCGGGAGCCGCGCCTAACTCCCCCGGCGGAGTCTTCCGCATCGACCACGACGAAAAATTCAATCAGACCACCCACCTGCAATATCAGCCCTGGAAGCGCGGCCCGTGGTTCGGCTTCAATTGGCGCTATGACAGCGGACTGGTGGCGGGTCCGGTTCCTTGCGCCGGCGGCAACTGTGCGAACGGGCCTTTGGGAAGCGATTCCGTGGTCGACGCTTCCATCATCAGCCCCGACCAGCAATTTCAGGCCGGCCTGTTTTGCGGAGCCGTGCGAGCCACTCCCACGACTCCGATCGGCTCTGTCCTGGGCCCCAACCTTTGCCCGGCCTCACAGTACGGCTCGACGCTGATCACCATTCCCGCGCCCGGAACCGAGGATGACGATCGCAATCCTCCGCGTATCGGCTCCCGCCACCTCTTCGATCTTGCCGTGGGCCACGACAACATTTTTCACGGCGACCGCTACAAATGGAGCGCCCAATTCACCGTGGTCAACCTCACCAACCGGGATGCTCTTTACAACTTTCTATCCACGTTCAGCGGCACCCACTATGTGACCCCGCGAACCTATGCAGCTCAGTTGGGATTTACCTTCTGAGGCAACTACAGGGGGTAGCGGCCGGGGGAGGAGCCTCCGGCCGCTGTCTTGCTGTCCACACACCTCAGACAGCGAGCGCTTCCAACGCAGTTCGGTTGTTGATGACCAGGGTCGCGCCTTCCAGGCGTATCAGGTCTTTCTTCTTGAGATCGCTCAACAGTCGGGTCACCGTCTCCCGCGACGATCCGATCATCTGCGCCATCTCTTCGTGGGTCAGGCTCGAGCGGATGCGGATTTCATTGGCTTCCTCCAGCTTCTCGCGGCATGGCACCCACGAGAGCAGCAACTTGGCCAGCTTGCCCGCCGACGAACGCGCCAGGATCAGGTCGTGGATATCGCGATACGTCGATTGGAATTCGCGGCTCAGAACCTGGGTCGTGTGCAGCCCTAGTTCCGGATTGTTCTCGATCAGCCGCAACAAAGCTTCTCGCTCGACGAAATTCACCTGGCATGGGCCCGCGGTTTCCGCCGTTAATTCGAAGGGCTCGCCGGAAATTACCGCGCTCAGCCCGAGTACCTCGCCCGCCTCCGCGATCTTGAAGATCAGGACCTTGCCTTCCCGCGAGGTCGTGAATAGCTTTGCCCTTCCCGAACACAGCACATATACGCCCCTTGGCTGCTGCCCCTCAACGAACAGCAGGGCGTTCCCGGGATAGGTGCTTACGTGACTGGCATCGCTCAACAGTCGCAGGTTGTCCGGCGAGAGACAACAGAACCAGCGATCCTTGCGCAGCTTGCAGGACAGGCAGTTCTCCGAAGCCTCGAGGCCGTAGGGCACCTTCATGCCTCGCGCCTGAGCCTTCCCCTTCTTGACGCCATGGTCGGTTGACACGGGCCGATGACTTCGCCCCTTACGCAGGTCTCGCGCCAGCAGCTTCGCGTCCTCGGTCTTGGCGAGGAGCGAAGCTGCAATGGCACGACTCTCCCAGTCACCCGAGCGGAGAAAGTGAATCAGCTCCCACCCTGCGCCGGCGTCTCTGTCTTGATGCCAGCGCAGGGCGCAACCGAAGAGGTAAAGCGGGTCCGGCGCAATCGCTCTTTGCACCGGACCGACCGTGGTACTGCGATATGCCGCTGACGGCGCGATTGGCGCGGCCAGCGGAAACACACTCGGATCGCTCCCGGATTGCACGCCTGTTCTAGAGGTGAGCAAGTCGCACCATCGCCTTCTCTGACGTCCGCTACACCAGTTGGGGGGAGAACTGTTGATGGACGTGCTCGCAGCTCAAGGGCCAACTCACTGGCGGTTCCCATAGTCGGCAAAGTGTTGTACCACAGGCGCGGAGACCACTCGGTACGGAACCCATGGGCCCCACCCTGACGAGCCTTCGGCGGAATGCCGGTGCATCGTCAGAACCCGGCACTGGCGAACCGGTCCCCTCAGTTTTCGTATTCTTTTCGGGAAATACCCATCTTCTGCATTCGGGACTGCAGAGTAGTTCGCTTCAGGCCCAGCCGCGCCGCCGCCCCATGCACGCCGGATATCACCCCTCCGGTCTCTCGCAGCACCCTGAGGATGTGTTCTCGCTCCAGGTTTTCCAGGGTCGACTCCTCCCGCATTGCGCTGGTTGCCCTCAGTTCCGCGAGCGGCGCCAGCAGGGTCGGACCCTCGGTCAGAATCACCGATCTCTCGATAAAGTTCTCCAGCTCGCGCACGTTCCCGGGCCAATACCAGCTCGCAAGCGCGTTCATAGCCTCGCTGGGAATGTTGTCGATCCTCTTGTTCATGCGCCGCGCGAATTTCTGCACGAAGTAGCGCACCAGCAAAGGGATGTCTCGCGTGCGTTCCCGCAACGGCGGAAGCCGCACGGGAAATACGTGCAAGCGGTAATACAGATCGCTGCGAAACTCCTTGTGCTGCACCGCCTCCGCCAGATCACGGTTGGTCGCGGCAATCAGCCGTATGTCGACCTTGATGGTCCGGGTTCCCCCCAGACGCTCGAACTCCTGGTCCTGCAGCACCCGCAATAGTTTGGGCTGGAGCTCCAGCGGGATATCGCCCACTTCATCGAGAAACAAAGTCCCCTGGTGGGCCAATTCCAGGCGCCCGATCTTCTGGCTGATGGCGCCCGTAAAAGCCCCTTTCTCATGCCCGAAGAGTTCGCTTTCCAGCAATCCCGTGGGGATGGCGGCACAGTTCAGTTTGATAAAGCTGGCATCCTTCCGCAGGCTTGTCCGATGGATGGCCCGCGCAATCAGCTCCTTGCCCGTGCCCGTCTCGCCCAGAATCAACACCGTGCTGGGGCTCGGGGCCACGATCTGCACCAGCGTCAGCACCCGCTTGAGGATCGGACTCTCTCCGACGATCTCTTCGAAGCTGAGAGCGCTCCGAATCTCATCCTGCAAGTACAGCTTCTCCTGTTTCAGCTTGGCGGTGAGTTCTGCCATCTCGCGTTTGGCTTCGGAGACTTCCACGGCTACCGTGATCCCCGCGCCAATGTGTTTCAGCACGTTCAAGTCTTCGGCCGAGACCTTCGGCTCCTCCTTGCTCAAAAGATTGACAGTTCCCAATCCCCCCTTACTGCCGATCAGGGGAATGCTGCACAAGAAGCGAATCCCCATTTTCTCCGCGTAATTCAGCAACTCCGGCTTATCCGGCACCAGCTCCTGAGGCACATAAATCGTGCTTTGCTTGTCCTCCAGGGCCCGCAGTGCCGCCGCCCGCTCCAGGCTTGCCACCTGATTCATGATCTCCGCCTCATCCAAACTAGAATCCCAGGCGCATCTTCGCAGCTCGCCCGTCAGTCCGTTGAAAAGTGTGAGGCTGGCATGGTCGTGTGGACAGATCCTTGCGAGCGCAGCCGAGATCGCCGGAAAGGCGCTGCCCAAACTCAGGCCGGAAGCCAATGCCTCGCCTGCCTGCAGCAACGCCTGTAGACGATCGCTTTCCCGTTCCCAGCTCGTGGGCGCGATGGCATTTTCTAGGGCCAGTGTGATCAGCTTGGCAAGGGATGACAGCTGCCGGACGTTGCCCTCAGGGTAAGCGTCAGATTGCGCGCTTCCCAGCCCCATCGCCCCTAGTTTCCGCCGGGAACTGGTCAGGGGAAGCGCACAATAAGAACGCACTCCTCTGTCTCTCAGCAGCTTTACCGATGACTGGAATCGTGTCTCGGCCCCCACGTCGGGCCATACGATCGGTCGCTGCTCCTCGAGCGCCAGCGTGCAGATCGCCTCGCTTGCCGGTAGCTCCGCCACCCTGGGATGAACCTCGCTGCCTTCCCATAGGTGTACTCGCGCCGTGTTTTGCGTCTGGTCGTATAGAGAGAGACTGGCAATGTCGAAGGGCGTCGCTTGGCGCAGGCGTTGAACTAATTCCGGCAACAACTCGGGCAGGCCATAATGGCAGGCGGCCAGGTCCGCCATTCCCAGCAGAGCCTCGTGACGACGGTAATCCTCACTACTTTCGAAGTGGCTATCCGGAAGCATGTGCTCGAACCAACGCGGCCCCCTCGAGCAGACTTCCCGCGTACTCAGTTAACAACCGATTTCTCGACTTCTGCTCAGCTATCACCCCCGCTTCGTCTCTGGCGTTCGGCTTGCGTCACGATATTTCCGCCACGTTACCATTGGCTTTGTTCTAAATCCAGACATCATTGGCAAACTCTGCCTTTACATTGGTGATCGTCTTCTTTACCAAGGTTAGGACGCCTTCCGTCCTCCGATGCCCATCTTCTGCGCCATCCGCACCAGTTCGGGCAAGGACTCCGCGCCCATCTTGCGCATGAGCTGGCTACGGTGCACCTTGGCCGCCGCTTCGCTGGCTCCGATTTCGGCCGCGACTTGTTTGTTCGGAAGTCCCGCCACTACCAGCGGCAGTATCTCTCGTTCCCGCGGCGTCAGCCTGGCGAAGCGTTCCTGCAGATCGGCCACCTCCGCTTCCTGCTCGCGCCTGAGCGCGTCTCTCTGCAGCGCGCTGTGAATTGCATCCAGCAGGTCCTGATCGCGGAACGGCTTGGTGAGAAACTCCATCGCTCCCGCCTTCATGGCGCGCACCGACATCGCCACATCGCCGTGCGCCGTGACAAAGATGATCGGAATCCCGATATTCGCCTCGGCCAGTTCGCGCTGAAAATCCAACCCGCTCGTTCCCGGCAGCCGCACGTCTAGCACCAGACAGCTGGTTCGATCGACGTCTCGCTTATCCAGAAACTCCTTCGCCGAACCGAAAACCTCCGCCCGCAAACCCACCGACCGGATTAGGCTCGTGAGCGCAGCCCGGACCGCCGCGTCATCGTCGATCACATAGACTATGCTCTTGGACTCGCTCATACTCACCTAGTGCATTGGCAACGTGAATTCGAACCGCGCTCCACAACCCATCCGGCCGGCCGATCTCAGATGTCCTCCGTGATTCTCAACAATCGAGCGGCTGATGGAGAGACCCATTCCGATTCCTTGTGGCTTAGTGGTGAAGAACGGCTCGAAGATCCGGCCGAGGTTTTCCGCCGCCACACCGGCGCCCGAATCCTCAACTTGAATCATCACTTCGTCCCGCTGGACCACCGTACGGACAGTGAGTTCGCGCGCGCGATCGGATACCCCAGCCATGGCGTCCACCGCATTGAGGACCAGATTCAAAACCACCTGTTGCAGTTGAACCCTGTCGCCCTGTATCTGGGGAAGATCGCCGGCCAGTTCCACCCGCACGCTGTCACAACCTCGTGCCAGTTCATTTTCCGTGAGGCCCAGAACCCCGCGGATAAGTTGGTTGACGTCGATCGGCCCGACGGTCGCCGAAGATTTGCTTAGCAGAGAACGAACCCCTTTGATTACTTCGCTTGCGCGGTTGGCTTCCGCAATGAGTCTACCTACTGCGCCAACCGCCTCCTTCAGGTTGGGCTGAGTCGCCGCCAGCCAGTGCAATGCCGCGCAGCCGTTGGTGACGATCGCTGCCAGCGGCTGGTTCACCTCATGCGCAATGGATGCCGTCAGCTCGCCCATGGTGGCGATCCGGTTCACATGCGCCAGCTCCGCGCGCGATTCCTGCAACGCTTGCTCCGCCCGCTTGCGCTCGCTGATGTCCATCACCACCCCGATGAATTCGCCGGCCTCCCCGGGCTGAGTCACCACCGCATGGGCCTGACCATAGACGTTGCGGATCGTTCCATCGGGCCGCACCACGCGGAAGTTCCCTTCGACATCCTTGCCCTGGCGGAGAATGGCGGCGCTGGCTTCCAACCCTGCTCGATCCTCCGGGTGTACCCTTTGTAGAAAGAGCTCCAGGGAAGGCTTCGCGCCTTCTGCCTCCAGGCCAAAAATGCTCAGCGTCTCTTCAGAGCAGAAAAGCTCCCCCGTTGAACTATTGAAGCCCAAACTCCCGGTGTGACTCAGCTTTTGCCCTTCGGCCAGGTAGGCCTGATGGCGGAGCAGGTCTCTTTCCGCCTGCTTGCGCTCCTCGATATTTCGGACCACCCCCACCATGTATCGGCGGTCGAGCTCGACCTGCTTCAGGCTGACTTCCACCGGGTAAGTGGAGCCGTCTTTGCGCCGGTGCAGACTCTCGAACACCTTGAACCCTGCCCTTCTCACCTCTTCCTCCACCTTGGCGGCGCTCAGGTCATCCACCAGGGGAGCGATGTCGTGCACACTCATCTGCAGCAACTCCTCGCGCGAGTACCCGAGATCGATGCAGGCTCGTCCATTGACGTCGAGAAAACGCAGGCTGACCGGATCGACCACTTCGATGGCGTCGTTGCTCTGGTCAACCAATGTCCGGAAGAGCTTTAATGACCCCTCCGCCTGCCGGCGCTCGGTAACATCGTGCGCCATGCCGCGCACCACGGGTGCGAGAACCCCCTCCGTGCGCAGCGTATTGCTGTACTCCCAGACTCGTCGTTCCCCGCGGCGGGTCTGCACGACCATCAATCCCTGGTCAAAACCGGAGGTTCTGATCCTGGCAAGATAATCGTCGAAGTGCCCTCGATACTCCGGAACTAGTAGCTCGCGCATGGGGATGTTCAACAGTTCGGAGACTTCATAGCCCAGGATGCGTGCCGGAGCGGGATTCACCGAGATCAGATTCCCCTCCAGGTCGTGCGTGCACAGCAGATCCTGGCTGTGCTCCACCAGATCACGATAACGATCCTCGCTCTCGCGGAGCGCCTTCTCCGCGCGCTGCCGCTCCGTGATGTCGACAAACACCCCCACCGCTCCCCGCACCTCTTTCTTCTGATCGAAGAGCGGCGCTGCGTTGCCATAGATCTCGCGCGCGGAACCGTCGTTGAAAGCCACGGTCAACTCAAAGTCGCGGACCTCCAGGCCGGTCGCCGCCGCCCTCTGCACTGGGAGTTCGCTCTGCGCAAGCTCGCGTCCGCCCCTGAGAAGTTGGAAGGGGAGCGGCTGCTTCCCGTTAGGCGCTGACTTCGACACGTTGCTGCCCTGTGGCATGCGCAGCAACTCGTACGCAAACCGGCTTCCGGTCATCCCCTGGCAGCCGCGGTCGCGGCTGATCACTGTCATGCCGGGTACGGCGTCGAGAATAGCCTGCAGTTCTTCAGCCCGAGCCCGGGCCTCCGCCTCGCTCTGCTGCAGAGCGGTTTCCGCGCGCTTACGCTCACTGATATCCCGGATCGCGCTCGAAACCAACACGCCTTCTTTCGTTTCCAGTGGGCTCAGGCTGATCTCGACTGGGAACTCGTGGCCATTCTTATGCAGGCCGTACAGTTCGAGACCCTCCCCCATCGGCCGCACCCGGGGTTCGCTCAGGAAATCAGTCCGGTGCCCCAGGTGCTGACTCCGGTAACGCTCGGGTACCAGCACCTCAATTTCCCGATCCAACAACTCCTCGCGCCGGTATCCGAACAGCCTTTCCACTTGAGCGTTGGCCAGCACAATCCGGCCCTCCCGATTCACCACCACGATCGGATCCGGGGCCGCCTCCAGTAGCCCGCGGAACTTGCCTTCCGCTTCTTCCGTCGCCTTGGCGGCCCTCACCACCGTAAGAATTTGTGGAACCGTGAAGGGAAGCAGCACCGCGGTCGCCAACGATACCAGGGCGGTGACCACTTTGACGCTCGCCGACAGTACATACACCGGAGCCCAGACCGTCACCACCTCCATGAAATGCGTGGCGCCGCAGGCAACGATGAACAAGCCAAAGGCCAACAACACCCATCGGAATGGAATGTCACGGCGTCCTTGCTTAATCAGATACACCAGGGCTCCGGAGATCATGAAGTAGGCCAGGCCAATGAGCGAGTCCGCAATCACGTGCGTCCATATCAGGCCCGGCTTGCCCAGGTAACAGTAGCTATGGGGCAGGAAATTCGAATCCAGCATGCGCTGCGCAAGAGCCGGCCACATCAGAAATAGGCCGGCCACCATCGCCGAAAATGTGCCCACGCCATAAAGCGCCTTGCGAGTGGGGAATTGCCGCGGTTCAAACCGTTCAAAGGTGGCGGTTGACACCGGCATAGGACCTCCTGCTCACGAGCCGCCCAGAGGGTCGCCCCTCCCGCGGTCTCATGAAGGGATTGAGGAAACCGAAACGATCGGCATGAACGTGCCTGGCTCGGGCACGGATCGTCTCGAAGATGGGAAACTCGGAACAGCCTACCCGAGAACACACCGGCGCTGCTGGGGGCAGAGAGACGCCTCCAAGCCAGACTGCGCTGAAAAAAACACCATCGCTGCCCGCACGGTGGTCAGGAACCATTTGCGCGAGACCTCCCAACGACCCCCTCGAGCAAACTTCCCGTAGTACGAATCCTATCGGAAATCGTAGGGCCAAGTCTGGGGCTGAGCAAAAGAATTTGATCACGTTTTACGTTTTCCGAACAAAGCCCTCAGGGCGCCGAAGCACTCGAGAGGTGTGCGCTACTTCGGCCACCGGCTTTCGCTCTATAATCGCCTGGTGGCCAGAGGATGGGAAAGCAAGTCGGTCGAGCAGCAGCAGGAACTGGCCGCCACCGCCTCGGCGGGCCCGCGAAGAGTACCTTCTGCTGCGGAATTGGAAAAGCAGCGCAAGAAGGAGGGCCTCGCCCTGTCCCGGCGGCGGGTGATTCATGAGCTTGAGTCCGCAAACAATCCACGGCACCGGCAAGTGCTGCAAGCCGCGCTGCATGAACTGGATGCGCAGCTTGCGCGACTGGGCTAGGCCACCGGTGCCCACAACCCGCCGTGCGCCTAACGTATAATACGGGCGACCTTCCCCATGAAAGCTTACGTTTATGTTTCGCTGAAAAAGAGCGTGCTGGACCCCCAGGGCAAGACCATCCAGGGCGCCTTGAAGAGAATGGGCTACAAAGGCCTGGACGCAGTTCGCCAGGGTAAGTATTTCGAGTTAACGCTCGATGGCGGACTCGCTCGAAAGGAAGCGGAAGTGGAAGTCGAGCGCATAGCCCGTGAAGTGCTGACCAATCCCGTGATTGAGGAGTTCCGCTTCTCGCTCGAGGATTAGCGGCACAAGTCGTCTACGCAGAGCCTCGGTTTCCCCCGCCGAAGTCAGGAGCAGATTTATGTGTGGCATCGTCGGATATGTGGGGAAGAAGAGCGTCGTTCCAGTCATCATTGACGGCCTGCGCCGCCTGGAGTACCGCGGTTATGACTCTGCGGGAATTGCCGTCTGCGGCAACGGGGACGGCCTTCAGGTCCGCCGCGCCGAAGGCAAGCTGAGGAACCTGGAAGAAATCATCCGCCTCAAACCCCTCGACGGCACCTACGGAATCGGACACACCCGCTGGGCTACTCACGGCCGTCCCACCGAAGAAAACGCTCACCCCCATCGCGACTGCAGCGGCCGCATCGTGGTCGTGCACAACGGCATCATCGAAAACTACGTCCCCCTTAAGCGGAAGCTCGCCGAAGAGGGCCACAAATTCACCACCGAAACCGATACTGAAGTCATCGCCCACCTGGTGGAAAAGTATTTCTTGAATACCGGAAACGGCCGGCGCCCTTCTCTCGAAGAAGCCGTGCGTAAGACCGTGGGACAGCTCACCGGCGTCTTCGCCCTGGCGGTCATTGCCGTCGACGAACCGAACAAGATCGTGGCCGCCCGCAACGGCCCTCCGGCGGTCATCGGTCTGGGCAACGAGGAGTATTTCGTTGCCTCCGATGTGCCCGCCATCCTCTATCACACTCGCGACCTGTTCTTCCTCGGCGATGGCGATCTCGCCGTCATCACTCCCGATGGCGTTCAGTTGACCGACTTCAACGGACAACCCATCGTCCGCCAGGTTCAGCATGTCACCTGGGACCCCATCATGGCCGAAAAGGGCGGGTTCAAGCACTTCATGCTCAAGGAAATCTATGAGCAGCCCCGGGCGGTCCGCGACACCACCCTGGGACGCATCTCCCAGGAATCGGGCCGGGTTTTCCTCGACGAGATGGAAGTCACCGAAGCCGAGTTCAAGGCCGCCCAAAAAGTGAACATCGCCGCCTGCGGCACCAGCTGGCACGCCGCGTTGGCGGGAAAATTCATGATCGAGCGCATGGCGCGAATCCCGGTCGAGGTCGATTATGCCAGCGAGTGGCGCTATCGCGACCCCATCATCGGGCCCGATACCTTGACCATGCTGATTTCGCAGTCCGGTGAAACCGCTGACACCATCGCCGCCCAGCGCGAGGCCAAGGCCAAGGGATCGAAGACACTGGCCATCTGCAACGTGGTCGGCTCCATGATTACCCGCGAGGCCTCAGGCACCATCTACACCCATGCCGGACCGGAAATCGGCGTCGCCTCCACCAAGGCCTTTACTGCCCAACTGACCGCGCTCTACCTGTTCGCTTTGTACCTTGCCGAATTGCGCGGCGCCATCTCCGGCCAGAAAGCCCAGCAGGCCGTCCACGAACTGGCCCTGCTGCCGGGCAAACTGGAGCACATCCTCACTCACGATGAGACCTGCGAAGACCTGGCCAAACAATATGTCCGCTCCCAGGATTTCCTGTTCCTGGGCCGCGGCATCCACTACCCAATTGCGCTCGAAGGCGCGCTCAAGCTAAAGGAGATCTCCTACATCCACGCCGAGGGCTATCCCGCCGGCGAGATGAAGCACGGCCCCAACGCCCTGATCGACGAAAATCTTCCCGTCGTGATCCTGGCGACTCGCGATCCCAATGATGAACTGTCCATGGTGCGCTACGAGAAGACCATCTCAAACCTGAAAGAAGTGAAGGCACGCTCCGGCATTGTGATCGCGCTGGCCACCGAAGGCGATGACGAGATCAAAGAAGCCGCCGACCACGTCCTCTACGTGCCGCCTGGCCCTGAGGAACTAGCGCCGATTCTGGAAATCGTCCCCCTGCAGCTGCTGGCCTACCACATCGCCGTGCGCCGCGGCTGCGACGTGGACCAGCCACGAAACCTGGCCAAATCGGTGACGGTGGAGTAGACGGGGCTGGCCCAGCTTTGATTTCCGCGTACATTACCGCGAAAATGGCTGCCCCAGCTTTCGCGGTGTTCGAAAGCTGGGCACCACCAACCCGGATAGCTTCCGTAACATACAAAGTGCGTAAGTCATGGGGGCTGGCCCTGAGGAACTAGCGCCGATTCTGGAAATCGTCCCCCTGCAACTGCTGGCCTATCACATCGCCGTGCGCCGCGGATGCGACGTGGATCAGCCCCGAAACCTGGCCAAATCGGTGACGGTGGAGTAGGAGCTCGGTTCCCCTGCTCCACCACGTCGCTACATTCACTGACCGGTGCCCCTCAAGCTAATTTTCTGGGGGCTCGCAGCCGCGTTGTCCTTGATCACTAAAGCTCCGTGGCGGATCCCCTTGGCGGTGGGCTTGAAGGTCACCTGAACAGTGCAACCCTTGCCGATTGCGAGGGCTTCTCCACAATCATTTTCCTGCAAGAAATCGCCGGTTGCTGAAATGCCCGAAATCCTCAGCTTTGCATTGCCTCGATTTTGCAATTTGACCTTCTTGGGCTTGCTGGTTTGACCTACTGCTTCCTTGCCCAGATTGAGGGCCGTCGGGAAAATGTAGGGCGTAGGAATGCTCAAGTAAAGGTAAGCAACCGGCACTCCGGTCGACGGATCTTGCCCGGCGATATACACATCGCTCACATGATCGCCATTGAAGTCGGCACCGACGAAACCGCCGAAGAACAGCAGGGAGTTATACGTGGCGGGCGGAAGGAAGGTGCCATCCCCATTGCCGACGATGACCGCGGCACCGAGAGTGAAGTCCACCGGGTAACTCAGCAGGTCTGGCTTGCCATCGCCATTGAAGTCACCGCTCGTCAAGGCACCCGCCGAGAACTGAAACGATTGATCGGAATACACCGCGGGCTGGAACGTACCATCTCCATTGCCGGCCAGGAAGGCCATCCCCGACTGCGTGCCTACCGCAATGTCAACTTTGCCATCGCCATCGAAATCGGCAACTGCCGGCGTTTGTATATATGTGTCGGTGGGACCGGTGAGAGGGCTGGCGAACGTGCCGTCCCCGTTGCCCAGAAAGACTTGCAGGGGAGAATAATTACCCACCAGCAGAAGGTCTGGTTTCCCGTCGTGATTGACATCCGCGATGGTGATGCGCACGTTGTAATTGTTGAGAGTGTACTGCGCTCCCGGGTCGAAGGTGCCATCCCCGTTGCTCAAATATACGGTTGCCACGGCTGAGCCGTTGTTCCCGATCTCCACTACGTCGCTCTTTCCGTCCTGATTGAGATCGCCGACGCCCAAGGCCTGCACTCCCGAAACGCTGGTATCGACGGCCGGTTGCAGGTGCCCGTCGCCTTTTCCAAGCAGAACTTGGAACCCGTTCCCATAGTCGTCCTCCGCCATCACGTCGGGCTTCCCGTCGCCGTTGAAATCGGCCACGTAGACGAACTGGGGGAACGTCGCTGTCGCTCCCAAAGAAGACACCACGGGTTTCTTGAATTTGCCACCGCCCTTGTTCAGCGCAATGGCGATCTCCCCGGTCGACCCACTCAACCCCATGGCAAGATCAAGCTTGCCATCCTGATTGAAATCCCCTGCGGCGGCAGCTACGGGAAGGTAGGAGGGAGGCGCCATGTTCACCTGGCTTATGCTTCCCAGAGTTCCACCGCCACTGCCAAGTTTTATCTCCACAGCGTTCGCCATGCCTATGCCCACCAGATCCATTTGACCGTCACCGTTAAGATCGGCGATCGCAAAACTGGTCGCCAAATCGGGCGACGAAACTGGTGGCTGAAAGGTGCCGTTGCCGTTGCCGAGCAGTATGATCCCACCGGATAGTGCAAGATCTAGATTCCCGTCATGGTTGAGGTCCGCCGCCGCCGCAAAATGAGAGCCCGTATCCTGCAAAGTGATCGGGCTAGCAAAAGTTCCATCTCCTTGACCCCGCAACAGAACACAGTCAGCGCGTTC
>Ga0335080_10000670_pt1 | contig 32032 bp, 23 predicted proteins | sample Lox_Sample_34_FD_206720 | JGI IMG/M metagenome (GOLD analysis project Ga0335080, IMG submission 206720) | Soil microbial communities from Loxahatchee National Wildlife Refuge, Florida, United States - Lox_Sample_3.4 | ecosystem: Environmental > Terrestrial > Soil > Wetlands | place: USA... | reverse complement strand
GGTGAACTGCCGCTGAGCGGTTCGGCGGTCGCGGCGCGCACGGCGGCGACTCGTACACCCCTGCTGTCGAATTCGTTCATGCGTGTGAAACACGTGAGCCTGTTTGAGGCGGTGCGGCTGGGGGCCGAAGACGAAGAAGACAAGAGCATGGAGCAGATGCCCATCCAGAAAATCATGTCGGTGCCGATCATGTCGACGCCCGGTCATGTCCTGGGAGTAGTTCAGGTTTCTCGGAAAGGCCTGGACGCATCTCTGGCCGGGCCGGATTTCTCCGGAGACGACTTGAAACAGCTCGAGAAAGCAGCCACGGTTCTCTCGCGCATGGCTTTCATGCAAGAAGGCGCTCCGCTCTAAGCGTGGCGGGCGGCGAGCCCCGGCGAACGCACTTCAGTTTCGTTGGTATCTTCGAGCGGATATCCGCGATCGGCTGACCGAGTTACTACTACCCGACAACCTTTGCCCGCACCCGGCATCCAAAGCCATGCTGGGCATATGTTATCCTCAAGCGCCAGCGGGCAAGTCCGAATCCGGCACTCCGTTTCGATTGATTTTCTGGTGCAGGTCCGTCATCTCAGGCCAATCATGATCCCTTTCTTTGCCGGTCTTTCTCTCCTGTGCGCCGGAACTCTGATGTACGAAGTCGTGCTCACGCGCCTGTTGAGCGTCACATCCTGGTATTACATGGCGTTTGTATCCATCTCGATGGCCATGTTTGGCATGACGGCCGGGGCTCTCTTCGTCCAGCTTCTTCCCCGCTATTTTTCGAGGGATAGAGTTCCGCTTCGCCTGGCGCAGGCTGCTTTGCTCAGCGCGGTCTCGTTACCGGTCGGTCTGGTAGCGATGTTGGCGGTGCCGCTTGATCTCTCGGCCTCGTTGCAAACACTCTGCAGCTTTCTCATGTTCTCAACGATCATCGCCACACCCTTTTTTTTCTCCGGTATGGCGGTCTGCCTGTCGCTGACCCGGACCCCTTTCCCAATTGGCCGCGTCTACTTCACCGACCTGCTGGGAGCTGCTTTGGGATGTCTTGCCTCGGCGGTCATTCTCAATCTGATCGATGCCCCCAGCGCTCTGTTCTTCGTATCAGCCTTGCTGTTTGCCAGCGCTGCCGGATACGCCTCTTATGCGCAGGAGAAACGCCTGGCCGGCTTTTCCACCGTGGGGATGTTTGCCCTTCTCGTCGTGTGCGTCCTCAATTCCAGCACCCTGTATGGCATTCAACCGATCTGGTCGAAGGGCCATATCGATACGCGGATGCGCATTCTTTCGGAGCAGTGGAACTCGATCTCGCGCGTGCGCGCTTATAAACCACAGACCGGTGCGCCCACGATGTGGGGACCCAGCCCGATCATGCCCCACATCACGGCCGATGAGATCCCGCTGAATATCGATAACGACGCTTCCACCAGCATCACCCGCTTCCAGGGCGATCTGGCAGCGCTGAAGTATTTTCGCTACGACGTAACCGCGACCGGCCCGCAATTGCGGCCAGGAGGCAGCGCGGCCGTCATCGGCGTGGGTGGAGGCCGCGATGTTCTGAACTGCGCCGTCAACGGGTTTCATCGCATTGTCGGGATCGAAGTCAACAGCGCCATGGTTCGGCTGACGTCGCGGCAGCTCGATTGGTTTTCGGGTTTCAGTAAGATTCCGGGATTCGAGCTGGTCAACGACGAGGGCCGGAGCTATTTGACTCGCTCGGGAGAAAAATTCGACCTCATCCAGGCCTCTCTCGTCGACACTTGGGCAGCGACCTCGGCGGGCGCGATGACGCTGTCTGAAAACGCTCTCTACACGGTGGATGGCTGGAAGGTTTTTTACGAGCACCTGCTGCCCGGCGGCATCATCACGTTCAGCCGCTGGTACGGAGGACCGTCCAAGGAAGTATTCCGCCTCTACAGCGTGGCCCGCGCGGCCATGATCGCGGAAGGCGTTGCCGACCCCGATCGCCAGATCGTTCTAATCACCGGCGGCTCCATTGCCACCATGCTCGCTACCAACAAGCCGTTCACGGGCGCCGATCTTGCCAAAATCCGCGCTATTGCCGACGAAATGCAGTTCAAGCTTCTTCTGTTTCCAGGAGAAACGCCCGCCACGCCGGAGCTGAAGTTCATTTCAGCTACCCACACTCTCGATCAACTCGCCGCCTTGCGGGACAAGGATCTCGTCGACTACTCTCCCGTCTTCGATACTTCTCCATATTTCTTCAATGCCGTCCATTTACGCAACATTCGGGAGTTCATCCGGATCGGGGGTAGCGGAGGAAATCTTCTTGCCATCCTCTTCGTGTGTTGCTTTCTGTTCGCTGCGCTGGTCCTGGTGATTTCAACCATCGTAGTTCCTGCATGGCTCATGATGAAAAGCGCTCCGGGAACGAGCCCGGCCATCGGAGGGATCCTTTACTTCCTCGCTATCGGACTGGGTTTCATGTTGATCGAGATGGGAATGATGCAGCAGCTCTCCGTCTTTCTCGGCCATCCCATCTATTCGCTGGTGGTCGTGCTGACGGGCCTGGTATTTTCGACGGGCATCGGCAGCATGGTTTCAGACCGGCTGCCGCTCTCCTCATCGTGGCAGAGCCGCGTGCCTGCACTCGCTGTGGCCGTGCTGATTGTCCTGTATCGCCTGGCCGTGGTTCCGGTGATCCACATGTTTGTAGCGGGAGTGCTGTGGCAGAGAGCGGCGGTCGCGCTGGCATTGGTGTTCCCATGCGGCTTCTGCCTGGGTTTTTGTTTTCCAATCGGGATGCGGTGGATGACCCGGCTGGGCGGGGAAGCGAGTTTACCTTGGATGTGGGCGCTGAACGGCGCCGCTGGAACTCTGGGGAGCTTTGTAGCCATCGTGCTCTCCATGGAGACCAGCATCGCCACATGTGTGTTGACGGGAGCAGGTCTTTATTTGTTTGCCGCATTGGCGATGCCGGCGAAGCCCCGGAAGGCAAGTCTCGAAATACCTTCTGAAGTCGAGCAAGTGCAGGCCGCCTAAATAGGCGGACAGCCGACACGCAGGCTGCCCCACCCTTGCGCCTTTGCAAGGGTGGGATTCCGAGCATCTGTCAACGACGGCCTGCGAGTATCGTCCTCTGTGACTGCCATTACTTTCTTATTCCGGCGAGTGCAGCACCCGGAACGTGCTTCCTCCATTCGACCAGACGAGCACGAGCGCATTCTGGCCCTTGGCCACGTTTCCGAGAGCTTGCGCCACGTCGGAAGCTGACTTCATCGGCTTACGGTCCACTTCCATAATGATGTCCCCGCGGCCGATGCCGGCGTTATCAGCGGGGCTGCCGGGAACCACATCATTGACAACCGCGCCGTGCACCGACGCGGTCGCTTGAAGCTGATCGCGAAGGTCAGGAGTCAGTTCGCCCAGGCTAAGTCCCCAGCGTCCCTTGTGCTCGGTACCTGCAGTCTCGGTGTTATTTTTCCCGCCCAGGTCCGCAAGCGTTACCGGCACACTGACGCCCTTGTTATCGCGCATCACTTCGAGATGAATTGTGTCGCCCGGCTGTTTTTGGCCGACAAGCATCTGGAGTTCGCCCGCATCGGTGATCGCCTTGCCATCGAGTTCGGTGATCACGTCGCCGGTTTTGAGGCCAGCCTTTGCGCCCGGAGAATCGGGCGTGACGTCGCTGATGAGAGCGCCCGCCGCCTTGTTCAGGTTAAAGAACTTGGCGTTATCGGGAGTTACATCGGAGATCTGAATACCGATGAACCCGTGCTCGACTTTGCCATAGCGGATCAGTTTCTCGACCGTTGGCTGCACAATCTGCGCGGGAATGGCAAAACCCATTCCAGAGAATGAGCCCGAGCCAGAGACGAGAAACGTGTTGATGCCGATCAACTCGCCGTGAGCGTCAACAAGCGCTCCGCCCGAGTTGCCAGGATTGATGGCCGCGTCAGTCTGGATGAACTCGCCGGGCTTACGGCGATCGCTGGCGTCGGGATTCGCGCGGTTGAGCGCGCTGATGATGCCACGCGTCACCGTGAACTGAAATCCGTAAGGGTTGCCGAACGCCAGAACGGTTTGCCCCGGACGCAGGCTTGTCGAATTGCCCCAGGGAACGCTCGGGAAATTCGAGCCGCTGACCTTGATGACGGCGAGATCGGTGAGCGGATCTGCGCCGATCAGTTTCGCGGGCAGGACTTCCTTGTTGCTCATCGTGACGCGAATGTCGGTCGCGCCGTCAATGACGTGATTGTTGGTAACGATATATCCGTCAGGCGAGATGATGACGCCACTGCCCAGGCCGTGCTCAACGCGGTTCTGCGGCTGCATCTGGAAACGGAATTGGCGGCGCCCGTTTTGCCCGCCGCCGAACGGATTGCCCTGACCAAACGGGCCCTCCGGTCCGAAGAACTGCTGCATGTCGGGCATGCCCTCATCGCCTTGAGCCTGTGCCTTGCTCTTCGAAGCGACCGTAACGTTCACAACCGCCGGCGTGACCCGCGCGGCCAGGGTTTCCATTGCGCGATCGAGCGACAGCAACGCGGCTACGCTGTTGTCATCGAGAGCGGCGGCAGCGGGAGCCGGGGGTGTGAAGGACGAGGAAGCCGCACGGGCCGACTCGGCGAAGTGAAACGTTGCCAGACCGCCGACGACCGCGATTGCGAGAACCGCTACGGCGGTACGCCGGGTGATGGTTGATTTCAAGATTTGAACCCACATCTTCATTTTCGTATCTCCTTTACAACTAAATATCTAGTTGGTTCGAACAAAAAATTTTGCTATGTGGAATGCGCGGCTGGAGCGCTCCGCTTGTACTCCCAGATGGGATTGACAAGCATGACGCGCCATACCTGAACGCGGCAAACCACGGACGAATCTGTTTCGAGGAACTGCGTCTCGCGAACCAGAACGATAGTCGACAACGACGGCTGAATAGCCGGCGCGAGTGCCGTTCCGTTTTCTGATACCGGGAACTCGGTCATCTGAATCGTGAAACCGGCTAGCGAGAATTCAGGTGTCGAAAAGTCAGGTTTCGAGAAGTCAGGGGTTGAGGCCATCAACGCGGCGGCACGATCAGTGTCGCCCTTGCGCGTAGAAGACGCATGCGCGATGGCGGATTCGACGGTTGAAGGTGAAGGCAGAGCGTTCTGGTTCTTTCCGGTTGCTGTTGCCTTCTTTCCCGACCTGGAGTTCAAAGAGAGCGATGTCGCCATGGCGTCCGGGGCAGCGGTCCGGAACGCTGCCCGTTGAAGCGGCACAAACTGGGGAAGGACCGTGGAGACCAACCCTGGTTCGGACGCTGCGTGTTCAGATACGGCTTGCAATGGCGCACTTTGCTCGAACGAGATCACCTGGGGCGTATTCGGAAGCAGAATGATACCGAGCACGGCGAAAGCTCCCACCAGGCCAAGTGCAGGCTTGGAAATCCGGGTGGCAACGGGGCGCTTGTTGTCGAGGATGCGGGCGAGGCGCATCGAAGTCTCGCGAGCGCGGTGAACGATAGCTTGCGCCATCATCCAGCCACGCTCGGCAAGGCTTCTTTCCAGGAGGGACACAAGACAACTCGCATATCCCGCGGGATTGGCGGTTTCGGCGACAACGACGTCGTCGCAGGCCATCTCGCGTTCGACGGACAGGCGGTTTTCAATCCACCAGACAGCGGGATGAAAGAAGAACAGAGCCCGCACCAGCTTCTGGACGAAGTTGGTCCAGTCATCCCAGTGGCGCAAATGGGCGAACTCGTGACGCAAAATAATGGCGAGATCAGCGGGTGGCAGGTCGCGCAAAGCCCACGGGGGGAGCACGATCATCGGCTTCCAAATACCGATGGCGGCCGGCACACGCACACGCTCAGAAGTGGCGAGAGTGACCGGCCGAGAACGGAACGAATTCGACGGCGTGAGTTCTGCAAGCAGGGAACGCAGCGATGGATCGAGCCCGGAGAGATTGACAGGTTCGCAGGTTTGGCGCAGTTGGTGGAGACGCCACAACCCGCTCACGAGCCGAGCCATCATCATGCAAACACTGAGCGCCCAGGCGATCAAAAGGAAGCTTGCCCATCGAGCAGGCAGACTGACGGCAGAGGCGGCATGCGCCAACCACGCAACGGCCATGGGACGGCGTGCGAATCCACCCATGACCAGCACCGGCAGGCTCGCAACCAAAAGCAGCGCCGCGAACCAGACTACGAATCGCGTGCGCGAGTTTTGACGGGGGAGAATGCGGAGCAGTGCCTCCGCAAACAAAGCGATCAGCAGGCCTTCGGGCAGCGAGTTGAGCACCCGCTCAATCGCGATCTGCGCAAGCACCGGGAGTTCCTGGCTCACTTCGCCACCCCCCGGTCGAGCATCTTGCGGAGACGATCAAGTTCCTCGGGCTGGATCCCGTGGTCTTCCAGAATGTTCAAAACAAGGTCTTCGTGGGAGTTGCGGAAGAAGCGGCCTACCAGATGACGGATTTCGGTACGTGTGGCTTCTTGCTGGCGGACGACCGGCATAAAGATGTGGGCACGCCCATCCTTGGAATGCTTCAGATAGCCTTTGCGCTCCAGAATGCGAATCGTGGTGAGGACAGAATTGTAGGCAAGGGCGGGTTTTTCAGTAATAGAATCAAGCACTTGCTGAACGGTGCCCGACCCTTTCTCCCAGAGGACTTTCATCACTCTGAGTTCGGCGTCGGTCAATGTTTCGGACTGTTTCGGCGGCACCGCTGTCCTCCTGCAGAATTGGACGTATCACGTCCGAAAAGGTAACTAATTGTTTAGTTGCACCCAAAATCAACCGGGTTGCCAGGGTCCAACTTTTGGGATAAAACCTTGTCGCAGTCGCGCATAAGGTGGGTGCGGCCGTCACTTTGAATGCTGTAGTTCGTCACAGACAGGATCGAACGGACAGCATCACCATGAAAATGAAGGAATCGATGTGCGACAAGTCGAACTTCGATCCAAAGGGGTGTGTATGAAGACTCGAATCTTGCTCCCTGTGGCGGGGATCATCCTTTTGTTCTTGTGTAGTGCAATGAAGGCGTCGGCGCAGGAGAAGTTCTCCATCACGGTTAAGGGAAGCGTCGTGAGCAATGGCGTGGTGGTTGTGGACGTGCTCAAAGGCACAAAGGGCTACGACCTGCAGTGCAACCAGGGAGCGCCGAGTTGCGTGCAGTTGAAGAAAGGCAAGTACGACATGCTCGCATTGCCTCCCAATTCCGGCATGTATGACTGCAAGGACGTTCAGGTTTTTGCCGAGGGCGCGGACACCGACGATTCGGACAAGAAGCTTGGCGAATACTGCCTGACCGACAAGTAGTTGAACGGGAGAGGGTATCTGCGGCGGTAGCAGATACCTTTCCATCGCCCTTTTCTCCGCGGCGGAGCATCTGCTGGACATCGCGAAGAATGACCGGCACGCTCATGAGTGAAGGGGCATGCGCGGGATCGAGTCTTTGCAATCGACTTTCTTCCACCATGACTGGGTTGCTATATTGGCCGGCGCCATGAAAATCTTCCTGCTGGTGGTTCGTTCGCTCATGCTTGGGTTGACATTGAACGCCGCCCATGCTGCTTCCTGGCAGTATTTCCGCCTCGGGAATCAACAAGACGCGCAAACCCGACCGGTTGGCGGCACCGCCATGATGGGAGGCGGGGACGATCTGGACGAGGCTTTTCGCTGGCTCTGCGAGAAAGGCAACGGGGGCGATTTCCTGGTGCTGCGCGCTCGCGGCGATGACGACTACAACTCCTACGTCAAGGGACTGTGCAAGCTGAACTCGGTGGCGACGCTGATTCTTCCGGACCGGGCAGCCGCGGAGGACCCCGCGGTAGTGGATATTCTGAAGGCGGCGGAGGTGATCTTCATTTCCGGGGGAGATCAAAGCCACTATGTCAACGACTGGAAGGGCACGCCGGTGGAGGCAGCGATCAATGCCCACGTTGCGGCGGGCAAACCAATCGGCGGGACCAGCGCCGGGCTGGCAGTGGAAGGCGAATTTGTCTATGGCGCGCTCGGCGACAAACCGGATGACAATGATCTGGCTTCGCCCGACGTGCTCCCCGATCCATATTTCGATCGCGTAACGCTGATCCGCGGCTTCCTGAAGATCCCACACATGGAGAACCTGTTGACCGATTCGCATTTTGCCAAGCGCGACCGGATGGGGCGCACACTGGGATTCCTGGCGCGCATCATGCAGGACGGGTGGTCAAAGTCACCGCGCGAAGTTGCGGTCGATGAGAAGTCGGCGGTACTGGTTGAACCCGACGGCAAAAGCAGGGTGGTGGGGGACGGGAAAGGCGCGTACTTTCTCCGGCCTACCCGCAAGCCCGACGTCTGCAGAAAGGGCCAGCCGCTGACTTTCAGGAACATCAGCGTGTATCGTGCACCCGCGGGGGCCCGCTTTGATGTGGTGCGATGGAAGGGAGAGGGCGGCGCCGCCTACTCTCTCTCGGTCAGAGACGGGAAAATCGAAAGCACTCAGGGCAATGGGGCGATCTATTGACCGGCACGATAAGGCTTGTGATATTCATCCTTGCCGAAATGCGTCATAAGCCGTAAGCTCCCGAGGATTACAGCAGAGATTGCACGTCGCAATTTGAATTGTGATGAAGAGGCAATTCAATTTCGGATGCTGCGAAGGAATCTTGTACCCAGTGGACACCGGCAAACTTGAAGCCGGGCTCTGATCTATCCTCCCACGCGCATTTTCCTTACACCCGATTCATAACAACATCCGGCGCGAACATCCGTAGACCGGACCAGAAAACAAAGAGGCTCCCATGAAAGCGAATCGTTTGCTGCTCCTTGCTGTCACGGCAATCCTGACTGTTGCCATCCCGATGAGCGCACAGACTTCACAAGGCAGGATTTCAGGACGGGTATCCGACCAAAGCGGCGCCGTCGTTGCCGGCGCCACAGTCACCATCGTGAATACCGAGACCGACATCAGGCGTGTTCTAACAACCAATTCAGCCGGCGAATACTTCGCTCCCAATCTCAATCCGGGTGTCTACGCGATTACGGTTGATGCCCCTTCGTTCAAGAAGATGGAAAGACCGGCGTTCCGGCTGGAGGTGGCAACCGATGTTCGGCAGGACTTTGAACTGCGCCCCGGAGCGGCAACGGAAACCGTGACGGTCAGCGGCGAGCAGCCGCTGGTGGAGACCCTGGACGATACTCTGGGCGGGACGATCACCAATAAGGCGATCAACGAATTGCCGTTACAAGGAAGGGATTTCCAGAACCTGCTGGAACTTCGGCCGGGCATCCAGCGCACGCCGGGCGGCGGTTTCCACTCCACCACTTCCAATGGCAACCGGACCGACGACAACAACTACATCGTCGATGGTACGGACGACAACGACGCTTACTACGGCGAGACCGTTCTCAACAACGCCGGCGTGGAGGGAACGCCCGCCAGCCACCTGCCGCTCGATGCCATTCAGGAATTTAACAACCAGGAGAATCAGGGAGCGGACTATGGATGGAAGCCCGGAGCTGTGGTCAACATTGGTTTGAAGAGTGGCACGAATCAATTCCACGGAACCGGTTATTACTTTCACCGCAATAGTGCTTTCGACGCCCGAAATTATTTCGACCCCGCTCCCGACCCGGTTGCAGCCCTTCTCCTCCATCAATTTGGGGCTTCCGTGGGCGGTCCGATCATTCGGGAGAAGTTGTTCTTTTTCGGAACGTATGAAGGAGTTCGCCATCGGGTGGGAAATCCATTGAACGTAAGCAGCCCGGTGACCACTTCGATCGGCGATCCGGACTCGAGCATTCCCGACGCGATCGCTTACTGCAACGATCCCGCCAACCAACCCTGCACACCCAACCCCCTGAGCCTGCAGGTGACGAAGTTTTTCCTGCCCAACCCGGGCTTCACCGCCTCGACGAACGATCCCACGCTGATCAACTTCAATTTCAATAACGTCAATCGTGAAGATAACGCACTCGTAAAGATCGACTACCACCCGACCAGCCGCAGCATGATCAGCGGGAGATACGTGTACGGGAACAGCCTGCAGACGGAGGAAGACACCTCGGCACTGGCGCCGCAATTTCTATCGCAGGCCAATACCAAGCTGGGGGTGATGGGAGTGAACTGGACCTACGCTCCGAATTCGCGTTGGGTGAACGAGGCCCGCTTCGGCTTTAACCGCGATTGGCAAAAACTCTACACCAAGGATCACAACGTAGATCCCGCCACCGGCTATGGCATCAACACCGGGATTACGGATCCGACGTTATTCGGTTTCCCCCGAATCAACATCAGCCCGTTCAATTATCTGGGCGGCAATAGCAGTTGGCCACTCTACACGGCACCGAACACCACTTATCAGATCCTCGACAACATATCGTATACGCGCGGGCACCATAACGTGAGATTCGGCGGTGAATTCCGTCATGGCGGGTCCGATTACCTGCGCGCCTCTTATGGCCGAGGCCGGGTGCGTTTCAGCGACCTGGAGGACTTCATCGCGGGCACCGTGCGGCAGCGCTCATTCGGCGGTGGCAACCTGCTGGTCGGCAACGCGCAACGCAATCTGTCACTCACGGCAATGGGTGGATTTATTCAGGATGACTGGCGAATCAAGCCGCGGCTCACGTTGAATCTGGGAGTACGCTACGACCTCTCCTTCCCCATCAAAGAGCAACATGATCTGATGGCGAATTTTCTGGTGAACAGTGGAGTGGTTCAAGTGGGGCATGGGATTGACAATATCTATCCCCTCGAGAAGAACGCGATCTCGCCCCGAATTGGATGGGCATGGGATGTATTCGGGACGGGCAAGACCGTGTTCCGCGGGGGCGGCGCGATTATCTTTGAGCAGCCGAGCATTCGCGATTTTATCAACGGTGGCGGAGTTAACCTGAATCCGACCAGTCCCACCTCGGGAACTACCCCCGGCAATGGAACGATCAATATATTTTCTCTCGCGCTCGATTCTTCGCAAATCAACTGGACGGCAAGCGCACTGGCGGGGGCAAATCCCGGTGTTCCAATTTTCAATACCGCATTAGCGGGAAACTGCAGCCCGGATGCTCCTTGCGAGATCGCGGGCATCGCCCCCAATCTCAGGACGCCGTATGTTGCGTCGTGGAATTTCAATATTCAACAACAAGTCACCAATAGCACTGTGCTGCAGATCGGGTACGTCTCGAACCACGGAATCAAGCTCTATAGCAACCGGGACATCAACCAGGTGAATCCTGCGGTGGACGAAGACACGGAGCAATTTGGAAGGCCGTTTACCTATAGCTGCCCAGCTCCGGTTGGCGGGGGTGCCGGGGGACCATGTTATCCATACATAGGTTTCATGGAATACATGGAAAACGCTTCCTCCTCGGAATACAACGGGCTGCAAGCCACACTGACACAGAAGGCATGGAACGGTTTAAACGTTCTTGCGGGCTATACATGGGCGCATGTGATCGACACGGCAACCAGCAACCTTGCCGGCGTGCCCCAGAACAGTTTCAACTATGCGGCGGAGCGCGGCAACGGAGACTATGACATTCGCCATCGCTTCACTCTTTCTGCAACCTATGATCTGCCATCGTGGAAGGCTCCGCTGCAACTGGGCACCGGCTGGGAGGTGACCAGTATCCTGAATTTCCAGACCGGGATGCCGTACACGTTGTATGACAGCAGTGATGACATCAGTCTGACCGGAGAAGGCGCGGATCGCTGGGACTTTCACGGCAATCTTTCCGACATACGTTGGTCGCCGAGCACGCCGATCCCATTCTTCGTAGATGGAACTACGAACCCTGCCTGCGTCGCCGTGGCGGCGGACCAGGGCAACCTGGGGTACTACGGATGCTTCCAGCAGGGCAGCGCCGTAATAACTCCGCCAGCCGACGGGACGTTCGGGAATATGGGCCGCAACAACCTGCGCGGACCGGCCTTCCATAATTGGGACATGTCGGTCACGAAGTTGTGGAAAGTCTCCGAGCATATCGACCTGCAAATGCGGGGAGAGTTCTTCAACATTCTGAATCACACCAATTTCGCGGGCGTTGTTACCGACCTGTCGGATGCGGTATCGGGTTCCAATGATGTAGGACTGGTGACCGCGACCCCGGACGTATACGCTTCGAACCCGGTGGTTGGTTCCGGCGGTTCGCGGCACATTCAATTGGGGGTGAAGGTCATCTGGTAGACCCTACTCGTAGCGCAAGCTCTCGACAGGATCAAGTTGCGCGGCGCGCGTAGCCGGAATCGTGCCGAAAATAATCCCGACCAGCGACGAGACCGCGATGGCGATCAAGGCGGAGAGGCCGGAAATCGGGATGCGGAATTCGGTGAAGAAACGCACGGAAAATGGAATGGCCAGGCCCACGATGATTCCGGCAATGCCGCCGAGCAACGAAATCAAGATTGCCTCGGAGAGGAACTGAAAGCGAATTTCGCGATTGGTGGCGCCCATCGCCTTACGAATGCCAATCTCGCGAATGCGCGCGCTGACCGTCGCCAGCATGATATTCATGATGCCGATGCCGCTGACCAGCAGCACGACCAGAGAAACCGCGAGCAGAACGGCGGTCAGAGTATTGGCCGTTTTGTCGGCCACGGCCAGCAATTGTGTCAGGTTAGAGACTCGATAAACCGACTCGGGACGATGCCTCGACTGGAGCACGTGCTGCACCTGCGCCGTAATGGGACCGACCAGCGAGGGGTCAGTCGCCGAAAAATAAATCTGGCGCACGCTCGGGGTGGCGCGGAAGTAACGCAGTACGGAATAGGGAATCAGCATCGTGTAGTCGGTGACTTCCGATTGGCCAAACGTATCCACGCGCTCACGGAAAGTCCCGATGATGGTAAAGGGCAAGCCGGTGAGCTTGACGACCTTGCCCATCGCGGCCTCGCCGGAGCCATACACCTCATCCGCATATTTTTGCGTGACGACTCCGACTTTGTTATGGGCCTGCGAATCCTGATCGTCGAAAAAGCGGCCCGACAGTACCACCAGATTGCGAACGTCCTGATACTCGGGATCGACGCCGAGCACCTGCAGATCGCGCTCTTTGCCGTTGCCAACCGCGACATGTTCAAACATGGGGACAACCGGGGAAGCGGCAGCGATGCCGGGAACCTGTTCCCGAACGGCTTTCATGTCCTCGACCGTCAGCTCATCGGCGCTGCTCTTACTGATCCGTTCTCCCTGCTGATATTCGGCCTCGATCATATTCGCGCCGATTCCCTGAATCAGGTGCAAGACATATTGCTTGCCAGTCAAGCCTATGGTGGTGACCAGAATCAAGGAAGCGGTGCCGATCATCATGCCGAGGGAGGTTAGTAGAAAACGCACCTTGTTTGTCTGAAAAGTGTCGATGGCAAATCCGACCATCTCGCTGAACACAACCTGCGGACGGGGGCGCTCGGCAGTCGAAATATCGGTAGCGGCAGGCAACCTGATTAGATGCTAACCGCGCGCTGCGGCGACGGCAACCCGCCCGCCCCACGCTGGGCACGGCCAAACCATGTGGCGCAGGCATAGCCGGCGAGCACTACGAAGATAGGATCCGCCGGCCGCAAATAGTAGGTTTCGGGATGAGAAAAGTAATACGCGGCAGGAAAAAACACGAGCACGATGGCAAAGCGGACGGCCACCGACGCGTTCGTGCGAAATGCACGCCACAAGCCAATCAAGGCAAGTAGCGACACGGTGGTCTGCACAAAAATGTTCGGCGGATCGAGCGGCTCTTCCTTCAGATACTCAGGCGCAAGACTCCAGTAGCCGGTCCACATGTAGGTGGCCCGGCGGACGACCATGCACGCGTACCATGCGCGATGGGCGTGTATATAGGCTTCGGCCTGATCGCGCTTGTGTTCCATGTAGGCGATCTCGCCGGCTCGTTCGTATTCGGACTGCTCTGCCCTGTTGTGGTTGGGGTGCAGGTCACGGTTCACCCAGGATTTGGAGTAGCCATTGTTGCCGATGTAGAGCTCCATGCCATAACCGCTGCGAATTGGAATCCACCGGTGGAAGATGACGTAGTCGCGGAGGATCCACGGCGCAATCACGGCGAGCGCGCCCAAAGCGGCGACGGCTCCCGGCGCAAGCCACGAGCGGCGCCGGCGGAAGCGCCCGTAGCAGGTCCAAGCGCCGAGCAGAGGAAGCACCGACAGGACGACGGGCTCGGTGAGGGCGGTGACTCCGCCAAGCAAGCCGAAGCCCAGCCAGTGAAGGTGTGAGGACGAATCCTCGAGATCAATTGCAATCAGAAAACACCAGCAGAGCAATAGCGCGACCAAACAAGTCGACCACGCCCAATCCGCGCCATAGTACACGCCATAAGGAAAGAAGGCCCAAGCCCAGGCCGCCCACTTGCCCGCGCGCTCACCAAAACATTTCTTCGCGACATAGAAGACAGGAATCGAAGTCAATGCAGAAAAAACGCTGTTCAAGGCCAACGCAGCGACGATTGAAGTCACGGTGTAGATCCCAAAGATTTTGAAAATACCGGCCAGAACGTAGGGATAGACCGGAGGCAGGAGGGCAGAGAGACCGGTATCGGCGAGCGGATTGCCGAAGCCCTGGCCTTGGGCGATGGATCTCCCAACTCTGCCGAACGCCCAGTGCTCCAGGACAAATGGATCGAGCCAGTCGCGATAGACAAAGGGAATTACGGCCCAACGCACAGCAAGACCCGTGAGCACCATGGGCAGCCATGGCGCCCAAGGGCGGGGCGGGGCGGTCGGTTGCGCTTCAGTTTGCAAGAACTGTCCTCCAGGGGAACACTACTTCACGCGGCACACAGTCACACCGCGATTCCGGTAGGGGCAATCAAGTCCGGGGACACCGGATTGAGCAAGTACGACCCAGTTCACGCCAAATTCCTGCTTGAGCTTTTCGAAATCGCCCGCCTGAAACTTGCTCCATTGGGCAGTTGCCTGCACTTCGCGCAGCCAGCGAGGGGCGAGCGCGGGCACGCGAGCTGCCATGCCTCCATCTTTGAGGAAGTCGGCCATCGCGCTGCGCTCGGCCAGCGCGCGGAAACCATGAAAGTCTTCTCCGGGCAACTGCATGTAGCGAGGGTCAAGAGCGAATAAGGCATCGGCAGGCGTGTTCTGGCGTACCCATGCAAATGCCTCGAGCCAGTCGTTGTGGGACGCGCGGCCGGGGAGCTCAAGGTGCAAGCTCGCAGGGTAGAGCTGGCGTTGAGAATAAAACATACCCAATGCGAGCGGCGCGAACAGAATCCAGCGATAGGCGTGGCGGCCAAGAACGTAGTCGCCAATCAGGCCACCAGCGACCAGGAAAAGTAAAAGGTAAACCAGTTGCAGGAAGCGCATGGGCTCGAACGGACGCAGGCGCTCAAACTGCGCTGGAAACATGATGATCAGACCGACCGCAGTCTGAAGCAGGCCGAAGTAAACAAGGCGCGTCGTGAGGCGTTCCAGCACTGGAGATCGATTGCGCTTTGCGATCCCCCGGAAAAACCACAGCAAGGCCAAGGGGGCAAAGACGCCCAGCCACTCGTACCACGTCCAGTGGCTCAAAGCATAGAAGCTGCGAGTGGAGGCCGCCTGACGCCATGAATCGGAGGTGGGCGCAAGCATCCAGCTCCAGGGCAGAAGAAGAGCCATATTCGAGACTGTGCGCGCACTGGCTTGCCACGCGAGGAAAATGCAGAACGAGATTGCAAAGCTCGCCATGAGGGCGTGCGTGACAAAAGCAAAAGCCAGGAGTGGCGCGGCCAGCGCAAACCGCCGGTCGAGCGTCGCCACAATCGCCCAGACAATCGCTGCCGTCGCCAAATTGCGCGGATGAAGATACTGATCCGCCAGGTTGATGGCCGTGCCAGAAACCGGAATGCCGAGAACGAGCGCCACCAGCGTTACCGCCGCCCAGCGCGCCGGGGCCGTGGAAAAACACCGGCATGCAATCTGCCAGCATCCCCCCAGGATGAAGAAGATGGAAGCGAACTGCCAAAGGAAAACACACCACCCCACAGAGAGATGGGTCAATCGGATTGACGCGGCGATCAGCTTATCGAAGACCGTCGCCTGAAATTGCAGGCGGAAAAAATCAGCGTCGTGCGGAAAGAGCGCGGGGTTCAAATCACGCTTGATGGCAGCGAGGTAGAAGGCATCGTCCTCAAGGCCGGGGTGGTAACCCAGCACCAGCATTGCAATCAGCGTGAGTAAGAATAGAGCGGCGAGAGTGCGCACGCCGGAACTGTCGGGCGAAGATTGCGGCGCCATCAGGCTCCCGGGGTGTTCGCCACGCCAGTTTCATAATACTGGCGTTCCAGCCGCCGGCCGCTTTCGCTGAACTTCGAGAATTTCGCCAGGCCCCAGCGCTGCAGTGCGAATTGCGCGGTCGTCCCCAGCACGCCAAAGCCATATTGCACGCTCCGCCGGAAGTTGATCGACGAAGCCTCTTCAAAATACTTGGTCGGGCAAGAGACTTCCCCGATGCGGAATCCAAAATGAACGCACTGGGCCAACATCTGGTTGTCGAAAACGAAGTCGTCGGAATTTTCGAGGAGCGGGAGTTTCGTCAGCACATCCCGGCTGAAAGCGCGGTAGCCGGTGTGATACTCGGAGAGCTTCACGCCGAGAAACAGGTTCTCGAAGGCGGTCAGGAAGCGATTCGATACGTACTTGTACAATGGCATGCCGCCGCGCAGCGCAGCGCCTCCGATGATGCGCGACCCGAGCACAACATCGTAAACGCCATACGCGATCATGCTGACCATGGAAGTGACGAGCAGCGGCGTGTATTGATAATCGGGATGCACCATGATCACGACATCCGCGCCCGCGTTCAGAGCTTCCCGGTAGCAGGTTTGCTGGTTGCGGCCGTAGCCGTAGTTGCGGTCATGAACGAAGAACAGCAAGCCCAAGCGGCGCGCCACTTCCACCGTGCCATCGGAGCTGTGATCGTCCACCAGAATGCAGGTGTCCACCAGGTCGGGCAATTCCCGCACCGTGGCCTCCAGCGTTTTCTCCGCGTTGTACGCGGGTAACACCACGGCAATGCGCTTGCCGTTGATCATGCAAAAGCCCTCAATTCAACCTGTAAATGATAACCGAAAGCCGCGGGGAGCCCGACGCCGAAATTGCGGATGGTGGTCAGTTTGAAAGGGAGGCTCATTTGCCGACGTTTGATTGACACCTTCTGCCCCGCAATTGAGATAACATTGGCTGCTCACGCATTTGCATTCCAGCCGTCGAAGAGCCCATATGACTAAGAACGTCTACCGCTTCGCCCTGCTCGCCTTAGCGCTATTGTCTTGCGCTGCCCTTGGCCAGAAATCGGCCGGCCCTGCCCTTCCCTACTCACCCAGCCTCGATCTGGCGTCGATGGACAAGTCCGTCGATCCCTGTGTGGATTTCTATCACTACTCGTGCGGCGGGTGGCAGAAGGCGAATCCCATCCCGCCCGACCAGACGTCCTGGTCGGTGTACGGCAAGCTATATGAGGATAATTTGAATTTTCTGCGTGGCATGCTGGAACAGGCGGCCAAGGCAGGCCCGCAGCGCTCGGCGGTCGAGCAGAAGACGGGGGACTTCTATGCGGCGTGCATCAACGAAGCCGCCGTAGAAAAGCAGGGCCTCTCGCCGGTACAGCCGGACCTCGACGCCATTGCGGGCGCCAAGTCGGCTAAAGATCTCACGCCGCTGCTGGCGCGCCTGCAGTTTGCCTACCGCGGATATTCTTATTCCAGTCCCATGCTTTTTGCGGCTGGATCCGCGCAGGACCCGGACAACTCGGAACAGGTGATTGCGGAGATTAATCAGGGCGGCCTCGGGCTCCCCGACCGTGATTACTACACAAAGACCGATGACAAATCGAAGGAAACGCGGGAACGCTACCTGCAGCATGTGCAGAAAGTCTTTGAGCTCTCTGGCGACAAGCCCGAAGTGGCAAAGAAGAACTCCGAAACGGTGATGCGGATCGAGACCGCCCTCGCTCAAGCGTCGCTCACGCGCGTGGAGCGCCGCGATCCCCACAAGCTGGTGCACAAGATGAAAATGGCCGATCTTGCGCAACTTGCGCCGAATATCGACTGGCCGGCCTATTATCGCCAGCTCCAGTATCCCGAGTTTGAAATTCTGAACGTCAGCGAGCCCGAGTTCATCAAGAAGGCGAATGCACTGCTTGCGTCCGAGCCCCTGGACAACTGGAAGACATATTTCCGGTTCCACGTCGTCGACACCTCCGCTCCCTATCTGTCTTCCAAGTTCGTAGAGGAGAGCTTCGAGTTTTATCGCAAGTATTTGCGCGGCGCCAAGGAGATGCAGCCGCGCTGGAAGCGCTGCGTTCAATACACCGATTACAGCCTGGGCGAAGCGCTGGGGCAGGTATATGTAGCCAAGGTTTTTTCCCCGGAGCTCAAGCAGAGTACGCTCGACATGGTGCAGCGCATCGAGACCGCTATGGGCGAGCGTATTCGCGCGCTCGACTGGATGAGCCCGGAAACCAGGCAACAAGCACTGGGCAAGCTGGCCGGCATTCGCAATAAGATCGGTTACCCCGATAAGTGGCGCGATTACAGTTCCGTGAAGATCGCGCCCGATGACTTCGCCGGAGACGTTCGACGAGCGCATGAATTCGAAACGCGCCGCGACATCAACAAGATCGGCAAGCCGGTCGATCATGGCGAATGGGACATTTCGGCGCCCACGGTGGATGCTTACTACAACCCCCAAATGAACGACATCAACTTCCCGGCGGGAGTTCTGCAGCCGCCGCTCTATGACGCCAAAATGGACGATGCGCCGAACTACGGCAACACGGGAGGAACCATTGGACACGAACTGACCCACGGCTTCGACGACGAAGGCAGTCAGTTCGACGCTCGTGGAAATCTGAAAGACTGGTGGACGAAGGAAGACCGCGAGAAATTCGACGCGCGCACGAAGTGTGTGGACGATCAGTACTCAGGATATGTCGCGGTGGACGATGTTCACGTCAACGGGAAGCTGACACTGGGCGAAAATGTTGCGGATCTCGGCGGCGAAATCCTGGCCTATATAGCCTGGCAGGGCAAGACCAAAGATATGCACCTGCAGCCGGTAGATGGCCTGGCGCCCGAACAGCGCTTTTTTATCGGATTCGCGCAATGGGACTGCGCCAACGAGCGTCCAGAAGACTTGCGCGTGCGTGCAATGACGGATCCGCATTCTCCAGCCCAGTTCCGAATCAACGGGGTGGTGGTGAACATGCCAGAGTTCCAGCAGGCATTCCAGTGCAAAGCCGGGCAGCCGATGGTGGCCCCCCCCGACAAACTGTGCAGAGTGTGGTAGTCGAGACCGCCGCGACCCAGATCGCCGGCATCGAGGCGGGCGGCCCCGACGCCAGGTGCCAGATTGAGGACTTCACCCGTCAATACCTGGCAACGCTTCCGGCGAATGTCGAGTGCTTCTGCGGCACTAAGGCTGCGATCGCCGCTACGAACCAGAAATATCCCCGGCGCCAGGAAGTGAAGGCAACTGCGGGGCAGTGATGAATGCTACCTCGAGTCGCTGGCCGCGATGTACACTTTCTGTTTTCCTGACCGGCCTGTCCCGGGCCGCCATCGACATTGGATCGGAGCGCATTCGTGAAGAGTCTTCTTATCGCTTTCGTTCTTGCTGGCCTCGCAGTTTCTGCGGGATTCACGCAGGCGACACCCAAGCAGCTCACCATCGAATCCATCTTCGCGGAAGGCGGCCTCACGGGTCGCGCTCCCGAATCGATTCAATGGAGCCCCGATGCTGCCAAGGTGTCTTTCGTCCTGCGCGACGACACTGGCGAACACGGCGAATTGTGGGTTTTCGACACCGTGAAGGGCGAAAAGAACATACTGGTAAGCGAGGCTAAACTCTCTCAACTCGCGCCGCCCACTTCCTCGGTTCACGATGAGCGCGAAAAGGAGCGGCTCACGCGTTATCGCGTCGCAGCTTACTTGTGGTCGCCGGACTCCAAGCACCTGGTCTTCGATTCTCATGGCCAGCTCTGGTATTACAGCCTTGAGACCGGCACCGCTGTGCAGCTCACTTCGTCGCCCGAACCGAGCGAGGATCCGAAGTTTTCTCCAGACGGCAAGCGCCTGGCCTATATACGCAAGCACAACCTCTACGAGCGCCCGGTCTCCGGAGAACTGGACGAGCAGCTGGTTATCCAACCCGAGAAAGAGAAAAACAAAGACAAGAACAGGGAGTGCGACAAAAGCGAGAACGAAATCCTGAATGGCGAAGTCGACTGGGTATATGCCGAGGAACTGGCGGTTCGCAGCAACTTTTTCTGGTCACCGGAAGGCCGCGACATCCTGTTCCTCCAGCTGGATGAAAGCCGGGTGCCCACGTACCCAATCACGGACTGGATGCCGACCCATCCCCGCGTCGATGAGGAAAAATATCCCAAGGCCGGCGACCCCAATCCAACCCCGCGTCTTGGGATCGTCAGCAGCGAGGGCGGAAAACCGCGCTGGATCAAGCTTGGCGACAACGACGACATCTATGTGCCGCGCTTCGGCTGGATCCGCGAGGGGTGGGCCTGGGCCGAGGTTTTGAATCGCAAGCAAGACCGGCTTGACCTTTACTTTATCGAGACGCACTCCGGCAAGACGCGCAATGTACTCACCGAGTCCGAGCCCGGGGCCTGGGTCAATGTCAATGACGATTTCCGCATGCTTCCGTCCGGAAACCAATTTCTTTGGACAAGCTGGCGAGATGGCCACACACACATCTATCTCTACAGTTTCGATGGCGGCAAACCGCTCGCGGCGGACGCCAAGCTTGAGCGTCAGGTGGAAAGCGGAGATTACGAAGTTATTGCCGTGAATGGTGTGGATGCAGATTCCGGCGCGGTATTCTTCACATCAAACAAAGACGATCCGCGGGAAGAAAAACTGTTTTCTGCAAAGCTGGACGGCTCCGGCATGCAAGCGCTTGCCTCGGAGCCGGGTCAGAATACGGCCATGTTTGCCGCCAATGGCAAGTATTACGTGATGACGCATTCGGCGACACTCGTTCCGGCCACCATTTCGGCGTGCAGTTCGAACGGTCATGCCCTGGGCGGGGCCGATTCGGGCGGCCCTTGCCAGACAATCTGGGAGGGGCGCAGCATCGCCGATTATGCTCCAGTCGCGCCCAAGCCGCTGGAATTCAAGGCTGATGACGGAACATTGTTATATGGCTACCTGATTCCTCCGCCGAACGTTGCGCCGGACGCAAAGGTTCCGCTCATCGTCCACATTTATGGAGGGCCGGCCGGCCAGACCGTACAAAACGCGTGGGGCGGCACCAATGCATTGTTTCACCAGATGCTGGCAAAAGAGGGATTCGCCGTTTTTTCCGTGGATAACCGCGGCACGCCGAATCGTGGACGAGCTTTTTCCGCTGCCATTCGGGGGCAATTCGGTGCCGTGGAGCTCAAAGACCAGCTCGCCGCCCTCGACCAACTCTTCACGCAGTACCCGCAACTCGACGCGGCGCGCACGGCAATCTGGGGATGGTCGGGCGGCGGATCGATGACGCTCTATGCGCTAACACATTCCAACCGCTTCAAGGCGGGCATTTCGGTGGCGCCGGTGACCAACTGGCGCGACTACGATTCCATTTATACCGAACGCTATCTCGGTCTTCCCAAAGACAACCCGGGCGCTTACGACAACTCAATCGTCAGCGCAGCCGGCCGCCTGCAAGGATCGTTGTTGCTGGTCCACGGCTCCAGCGATGATAATGTGCATTTTCAAAATACACTCCAGATGACCGACGCGCTCATCAGAGCGGGCAAGCAGTTCCGCCTCATGGTTTATCCCGGCAAAACACACGGGATATCGGGTCCGGACACGCGCATGCAGCTGTTTCACATGATGGAAGATTTTTGGAACAAGGAACTGAAATAGCCCTCTGCGATTGGCGGTTCGGCAGTCAACCAACGAAAGAAGCAGATGGGAAAGGTTGGGCCCGGATTCCGTTCCTCTTCGGGCGACACGGATAGCGCGACTGACCACTGACGACCGGCAACTGGGCCTTGGGTCGCTGGAATCCACAAGCTGATGGCTGGAGGCGGTTTTTTAATGCAGACAACAACTCTTGGCGATTTCGAGCTTACCGTTGTTTCCGACGGCACTTATTTCCTCGACGCGGGCGCGTTCTTCGGGGTCGTGCCGAAAACCTTGTGGCAGAAAAAAGCCACACCCGACGACCAGAACCGCCTCGATGCGGGCATGAACTCGCTGCTGATCCGGACCGGCGACAAGAATATTTTGGTTGAAACCGGCATTGGCAACAAGCTTCCCGACCGGCTCGTTCAGATCTACAAGCAGCCGGCGAAGTTGCTCGAGAATCTTCACGCCGCCGGCCTCGCGCCCGAGGACATCGACATCGTGATCAACACTCATTTGCATTTCGATCACTGCGGCTGGAACACTGTCCGGCGCGGAGATCAAATCGTGGCGACGTTTCCGAATGCGACTTATTACGTTCAGCGCAAAGAATGGGAGCACGCTTGCCTGCAACTGGAACGCGATGCTATCAGCTACATGAGCCCCAACTACGATCCGCTGATCGAGAGCGGCCAGATGGAGTTGCTCGACGGCGACCGTGAGATAGTTCCGGGAGTATCCGTAAAGGTTTTTCCCGGCCATACCGAGAGCATGCAGGCCGTGATTGTCGAAAGCGGCAGCGGTAACGAGTCCGGCGGCAAGAAGACGGCTTGCTACATTTCCGATCTGATTCCCACCGCTATGCATCTCGACCTCACGTGGGTGATGGCCTTCGACTTGTTTCCGCTTACTACAATTGAGAGCAAGAAGCAGTATTATGCCCGTGCCATCCCGGAGCGCTGGCTCACGGTGTTCACCCACGACGACCAGAGGCCATGGGGATACGTGGAAAAGGGAGAGCGCGGCAGACTGATCCTCAAGCCGGCATAGCCGTCACGGGGGTCACGAGGACACATGAAACTCCCGGCGGCCACATCGCTGATGTAGACGTTGGTTTCGCTGCTCGCAGCGGGCGCGATCAAGGTTCCGTGGCGACGGTCTGCATCCTGCTTTCGAAGAACTGCTCAACGTTTGACAAAATCTGCGCACCCGTCTTTGCCTCATAAATCGCTTTGCGCAGCGCCGCGCCGCCCGGCACTCCGTGCGTGAACCACGATGCGAACTGTTTCATCTTGCCTTCGGCTCCGGGCATCTCTTCTTCGAGCAGCATCCCGAAGTAAGTCCGGATCATCTGGTAGCGATCGGCCTCGGTGGGAATGTCGTAGAAATGCAGATCCCTCGCTCCTCCTTGCGTGGCAAGCTCCGCTGTGGAGGACTCGGAATGACAAGAATGGATATCGGAACGATTCAGGTGGGGGGAGGACCCGACGGCGAGCGCTGCCGCGCTTCGCTCGGCCTCGACGGGCGAGACGCCCGTCCCCATACGAGCGCAGTACTGCTCAATCTGGCGGAATATCCAGGGGTTCGCCGGCGCCATGCGCCCGATCATTACAGCATCGCAGCCGGTCTGCGCGACCATCGCGCACGCATCCTCGGGCGAACGGATATCTCCATTTCCAATTACCGGAATCTTTACTGCCTGCTTGACCCGGGCGATCCATTCCCAGCGAGCGTTGCCGCTGTAGCCTTGTTCCCGCGTCCGGGCATGCAGCGCGACGGCGCCGAGGCCGCAGCTCTCGGCCAGGCGCGCCAGCTCCACGCAGACAATCTCGTCGTCGTTCCATCCGGCGCGAAACTTCACCGTGAACGGAATCTCGACCGCGGCGCGCACCGACTCGAAAATCTCGCCAATCAGCGGCAAGTCGCGCAGCAGTCCCGACCCGCCATTGCACTTTACGACTTTTTTCGCCGGACAGCCCAGATTGAGATCGACCAGGTCGAAGCCCAGGCCTTCGACCATGCGCGCAGCATCCGCCAGCACGGCCGGATCGCTGCCAAATAGCTGCGCCGAGATCGGATGCTCATCCTCATAAAAATGAAGATATCGCCCGCGCACGCGCTGGTCGCGCAGCATGCCGTCGGCGGAGGTGAACTCGGTCATGATGAGTCCGCATCCACCCAGTTGTTTGATGAAGCGCCGGAAGACGGTATCGGTCACGCCCGCCATCGGAGCAAGAACCGTCGCGGGACGAATCCGGACGTTGCCGATCGTGAAACTCTCCGGAAATGCAGCGGCGCGAGTGGCGCGGCGACTCTCGTCCACGCTGCCGCTCGGAGGCGGACCTGCGGCATCGCAGCCCGGAACTTGCCGGCTCGGCGTGCCAACATCGGGCGCCTCAAGATTTCCGGCGTCGCCCGCCGAACTCGGCTTGTCCCAGAACTTCCGCATCGCCCTATTCTAGCCTTGAACGCCAAAAGGAAAGCCCTCGCCGGAGCAAGGGCTTTGGAGCTGTGGAAATCCCGGAAAAACGCTTACTTCTTGGCGGCTTCGGCCTTTGCGGCTTCGGCCTTGGCGGCGTCGGCTTTGGCGTACTTCCGGCGGAAGCGCTCGACGCGGCCGGCAGTATCCATAAGCTTCTGCTTACCTGTGAAAAAGGGATGGCAGGCTGAGCAAATTTCAACGCCGATGTCGCCTTTGTGGGTGGAGCGGGTTACAAATGCATTGCCGCAGGCACAGTGCACCCGGATTTCATGATAGTTGGGATGGATAGCTGCTTTCATAATCGATTCTGGCCTCAATTCAATCATTAGATTCTACAGGAGTTAAGAAGGATTCAGCAACCCTTCCATCCATCCAAGTATTGTATCTGATGGAATCTTCGGGCGACGGCTGTTCAGAGCTGAAAAACCGATGGCTGGGAGGCTCAAAAGCAAAACGGCAGGGCCGACCCCCTGCCGTTCCCTTTAAGTCTAAACTTGGGCCCCTTATTTTCCTTTGTTTACTACCTTCTTCAGTTCGTTCCCGGGAGTGAATTTTGCTACTCGGCGGGCAGCGATCTTGATTGTGGCGCCCGTCTGCGGGTTCCGGCCATTGCGGGCCTTGCGCTGCGAGACGGAAAATGTGCCAAATCCGATCAGGGCCACCCGATCCCCTTTGCGAAGGGCTGAGGTAACGCTTTCCACTGTTGTGTCGATCGCGGTCGTCGCCTGCGCCTTTGAAATGTTGCAAGCTCCGGCAATCCGGTCAACCAGATCAGCTTTGTTCATGCTATCTCCTACTTTCGACATTCGGTTCCCGCGCATCGACCGGGGAGGAAAGCTCGAGACGCGAGCACCGGCACCGCTAATTCTCTTCACCTGCACAATAATGTCAATGGCAAACGGGTGCCCGTTGACGGTTTCGACACCTCTCCAGAAGTGCATGGTGTCGTTCCAGCCAATGAGAATCGATTATTTCCAAACGCAAGGCACTCGGACCACGCACTACAATCGAAACTGTGTTGAGTCAGCACCTTGAGTTCACGCCGGACCGCGATCAGGAGCTCTTCTCCGCCGTGCCGCGTGCGCCCGCCGTCTTCCTGGTGCACGCCGTCGACCCTGGTTCGGAACCCTACATTAGCAAGACTGCGAATCTTCGCCGCCGCCTTGAGCGCCTGCTTTCGCCGCCGGAAGGACGCTCAAAACGCCTCAACCTGCGCGACCGCGTCCGTTCCGTCGAGTACTCCCTGACCGGCTCGGACTTCGAATCCGGGTTCCTGCTCTACCGGGTATTGCGCTCCACGTTTCCCAAGACTTACACGAAGAGACTGCGCCTGCGGTTCGCCCCGCTCCTCAAGCTGCATCTCGAGAACGAATACCCGCGCGCCTCCGTGACCACCAGAATCTCCCGCCTGGCCTCCAAGAATATTTACTATGGCCCGTTTCCATCCCGCCTGGCGGCCGAGAAGTTCATGAACGACGCGCTCGATTTTTTCAAGATGCGACGCTGCACCGACGACCTGCATCCCGACCCGGAGTTTCCCGGCTGCGTCTACTCGGAAATGAAAATGTGCCTGGCGCCCTGCTTCAAGGGCTGCACGGACGACGAATACCGCGCAGAAGTCATTCGGGTCGAAGATTTTCTCAACACAAACGGCGAATCCTTGAAGCGTCGGATCGGCGCCGAGCGTGACCGCGCCTCCGAATCGCTGGCTTTCGAAGAAGCCTCTGCCCTGCACGCTCGCCTGGAGAAGCTGGCCCCTGTTCTGCAACAGATGCCGGAACCGGTTCAACGGCTTGATCGGATGCGTGCGTTGATTGTGCAACAGTCGGCAGCGCCCGAGAGCGTGGCCCTGTTTCGTGTGGACGCCGGCGCCATCGCGGGCCCGCTGATCTTCCCAATCTCTGGCGAAGAACACGCCAGGTCGCAGTCGATGGAGGCGCGCATTCAGGCGGCGCTTGCTGATTCCCCCCCCTCTCAGCCGCGCAGCGCCGTCGAGCACATGGAGAACGTCGCTATCCTCAGGCGCTGGTGCTATCGCGGAACGCGCAAGGGAGAAATTTTCTTCGCCGATGCCAAAGGCGAATTGCCGATGCGACGAATCGTTCGAGGCATAGGCCGTGTCTATAAAGGAGAAATGCCGGAAGCAGCTCCGTCGGAGAAGGTGGTGACGCCGACGAATGCGACCTGAAATAATCGCCCCAGGATAATCGCCGGTGCGAGGAGCACAAGCGACCAGGAATTTCGAGTTTCACGGAGGAATGATGGCGCAGAACAAGACTTCAACGAAGCGCACGACCCGCAAAAAGCGAGTGCCGAGTGGAGGCAGCAAGCGCATCCCGGGTTCCAGCAAGAAGCACGCAGCCATCCGTGCTCAGCACCCCTCCGCCGCAACCGACAAGTCTTTGCGCGAGCATCTGCTCTATCTCCTCCGCGGCGGTGGCGCTCACGCTGACTTCGATCACGCCATCGGTGACTGGCCCGTGCAACTTGCCGGCGTTCGAGTCGCGAATTTTCCTCATACGGCATGGATGCTTTTGGAGCACATGCGCATCGCGCAGTGGGACATCCTGGAGTTCAGCCGTAATCCGCGGCACGCTTCGCCGTCATGGCCGGCCGGTTACTGGCCTACGACGGAGGCGCCGCCGAGCGAAAAGGGCTGGAACGAAGCCGCAACCGCGTTCATAAAAGACTCGCGCGCGATGGAGCAACTGGTGGCCAATCCGCGAACGGATCTTTACGCGAAGCTGCCCTGGGGTGACGGGCAAACAGTCTTGCGCGAGGCACTATTGGTCGCGGACCACAATGCATATCACCTGGGACAGTTGGTCATGATGCGGAAGTGTATCGGGATCTGATGCCGGATCGGGGTCACGCCGTTCTGCAACCCACGACCGGCGCCATCGAGTCGCGGCCCCTTTTCCTGAAGACGACCTTCAGTTCCTCTCGCCAGTGCTCGTCAATGCCAAGCAATTCCCATTCGATCTCGGGCGAGAAGTAACGGAGAATTGTATCCGTGGAAGGGTGCACGTGGAACGCGGGCGCCACCAGCATCAGCAGAGGCTTCTCGGCCGCAATCTGGCGTCCCGGAAAATATCCGAAGCGGGCAAACTCTCCACGGTCCTGGTGCCACCAGACCCGGGACCAGTAGTCCACACCCTGCAGCGGCAAGTGAATATCTTCGTCCGCTTTGAGTTCGATGACCGCCAACCGGTTCGTGCGCGTCATCGCGAGGACATCAATCATCGCGCGGTCAGCGGCCGAAAACGCCGGTACCTGGCGGTACACGTGCTCGGGCACCAACCTTCCGTCGAGGGCTGCGATGTTGGCGCCCACTATCGATTCAAGCCAGCGCTCAGGACGCATGCGCCACAGCGCATGGTTCTTCGGGCCGCCCTTGTTGCGGACCTTGGCCGCCAAATGCACCAGATTGGCGAAATCGGCGTCATTGTGCTCGTCCAGCACGCGCTCCTCGGCACCCACGCCAAACACGATTTCTTCGCCCACCTGAAAATTCCTGGGATCGTGCGCCAGGCGAGCCTGTGCGAACTCGAGCCCGCAATGTCGAAAGGAAATCTCGGCCGGCGAAAGCACGACGACCTCCGTCGGCGGCAGAATGCTCTGAATCCGCCGAATGGAGGCACCGAAACGCGCCATCACCTCGGCTTCATCCACCGCGCGCACCAGCCGAGTGGCCAAGTTTCCGCAATCGGCGAGTTCCATTCGAACCAAACTGTCCTCGCGCTGATCGAACTCGTTCAAACGCCATTTCGCGGCCGCCGGATCGAGATGCGCCATACGCTGGGCAGTCAAAGCCGCCGCGCCCCTTGGCACAACGAGTACCAGCCCTTCAACCACACGCCGCAGCGGCTCGGCGAGGCGGCATGCTGCCAGCCAAAGAATGCCGCAGGTGAGCGCGCCATCCACGGTCGCCTGCGTTTCTTCGTCATTCACTCCAACAATCGCCAGCGCGCGCTGGCCCTTCCGCATCCATCCCCGTAGATACGCCGGCCCGAACGAGCGCTCCAGGTCGATGGCCGTGGTCATACGCGCCACGGTCCAACCGGGAAAATTTCTCTCCAGGGCCCGCCTCAGGCGAGGCACATAGGCCAGGCGGGCAGCCCGCCGAGCCGCTGGTGAACGCTGGTCGCGATCACGACAGATGTCCAGACGCGTGGGCCGGTTCTGCCCCATGCGCTGCACCTGCAGGCGCAGCGCCGAGCCCTTCACTTCCGCATCGAGCACCCGCCGCACCACGTTGCGCTCGCTCGACCAGAAGTGGATGAGGCACTTGTTGTATTCGCCGGAGATGGAATACTTGGCGTCAGCCAGGTCGAAAACGACCGCGCCATCCTCGACGACGACCGCGGCGCGCGAGCCATCGAGAAAACCAGCGAGCATCGCGCCGAGGGAATCGGGGGTCATATGAACCAATTCTCGGGCCATCGCGCGCTGCCGGATGTGACAGACGCACATGGAAAATGTGGTGAATCCAGTGTGGGATAATGGTTTCTTACTTCGAGTCCTTTCAACCGTAAACGCATCGAATTATGGTGACCAGACAAGATCGTTTCTTCTTCGACCACTACGGCCTCACCCACCCGGATCTGGAGTCCTATTTGGCCGCCGCCCTCTCGGCCGGAGGCGACTACGCTGACCTGTATTTCGAATACCTGACCTCGACCTCGCTCATGGTCGATGAGTCGATGGTGAAATCGGCGTCGCAAGGCATCTCCGCCGGCTGCGGCGTGCGCGTAGTTTCCGGAGAGCGTACCGGCTATGCCTACACTGACGATCTTTCACCGGCACGCATTCTGCACGCCGCGCGCACCGCGGCGCTCATTGCCAGCGCCCCGGCCAAGGCCACCGTCAGCGGATTTCAGGAAAAGCCGGCCCGCAGCCTCTATCCCGTTCCGCTTCCCTCTGTCGACGCCGAAATCAGCGCCAAAGTCGACCTGCTCATGCGCGGCGACGCGACGGCCCGCGCTTTCGACCCGCGCATCAAAGAAGTCCGGGCAAGTTATGCCGACGAGCTTCGCAATATTCTTGTAGTTGGTTCCGACGGCACGTTTGCCGAGGATTCCCAGCCGCTGGCGCGCCTGAACGTTTCCTGTATCGCAAAAACCGAAGCCAGCTCCGGACGAGGCACAGCCGGTGGCGGAGGCCGCGTCGCGCTCGACTTTTTCTTCGGGGGTTCAGATAACGTCAAGACGCCAGAGTTCTTCGCCAAGGAAGCCGCCCGCCAGGCCATCCTGCAGCTCGATGCCCGCGAAGCTCCCGCCGGAGATATGGAAGTTGTCCTCGGCCCCGGATGGCCCGGGGTCCTGCTCCACGAAGCGGTAGGCCACGGCCTTGAAGCCGACTTCAACCGCAAGAAAACATCGGCCTTTGCCGGACTAATCGGCAAGCGCGTAGCCAGCGAAAAATGCACAGTCGTCGACAACGGCACCATGCCCTGGCGTCGCGGCTCGCTCAACGTCGACGACGAAGGCCAGCCCACGCAGGAAACCGTCCTCATCGAAAAAGGAATTCTCAAGGGCTACATGAGCGACAAGCTCTCCGCCAAACTCATGGGCCTCGCCGACACCGGCAACGGACGCCGCGAAAGCTACGAGCACATCCCCATGCCGCGCATGACCAACACCTACATGCTCGCCGGCCAGGACGACCCGGGCGATATTATTCGATCGGTAAAGAATGGCGTGTACGCGGTCAACTTCGGCGGAGGCCAGGTCGATATCACCAACGGCAAGTTCGTCTTCTCCGCCTCCGAGGCCTACATGATCGAAAACGGCCAAATCACCGCCCCCATCAAAGGAGCCACGCTGATCGGCAACGGGCCGGATGTCTTAACGAGGGTTTCGATGGTGGGAAATGACCTGAAGCTCGACGAAGGAGTAGGCACCTGCGGCAAAGACGGCCAGGCAGTGCCGGTAGGCGTAGGTATTCCGACGATCAAGGTAGATCGGCTGACGGTGGGCGGCACCGCCCGCAAAGATACTGGCGGCTACATGCAGTGATCAGAGCGTAGAAACTAGTGAGACCCTCGGAGCGGATAGCAAGGCTCGTCGTCGAAGCTGCTGTGCCGGGTGCCACTCTGGAGTATCGCCCGGAGCAATCGCACGGAGAGTGCGATTTCATTCTGCATTTCGCAAGCGGTGGTCAATCACCTCTCGAAGTTACGGAATCCGTGGACCAAAATCAGAGATTGATCTACGACAAGATACTTAGCAAGAAAGAGGGCGGCCAAGTAATCGAGACGAAGAAATGTCACAGCAGCTGGGCTATCGTGCCGGCGAAAGACGCTCGAATTGCGAAAATTAGGGCAAAGGCTGACGATTATCTCTCCGCACTCGAAAAAGAAGGCATCGAGTCTTTCATTTGCTGGACTGCGACGACGCAAACGGTCGAACGCGTATGCCGCGCCCTCCTCTTGGAGAACGGTCGGACAATATCCACGACAGGACCTGCGAGAATATGGATATTCCTTCCAGGTGAAGGGGGCGCTGTTGGCCCATCCCTCGCAACAGCGGCGGCCGAGAAGGAGGCTCATAAGAGCGATAATCGAAGGAAGCTCGGAGCCGCCAATGCGGAACAACGTCACCTTGTAGTGTATGTCGATGTGACGAACGGCTTGCCTTGGGTCGCACTCACAGACTTCGAGCCTCCCTCCACGCTGCCTAAGCTCCCACAAGAAATAACTCACATCTGGTTGATTGGCCACTGCGGAGAAACAAATAAGAACGAATTTGTTGTTTGGCGTGCAAGTACGAAAGAACCTTGGTATAGCCAGCGAGTAGTGGCCCCGGAGATGATTGCGGCTACACTTGGAATAGATTCCTAAAATGACAACAGCCATCGAACAACAAGTAACTACCGACCTCAAGTCCCTCGCCCAGGACGTCGTCCGCCGCGCCACCCGCGCCGGAGCCACCGCCGCCGAGTGTGTCGTCCGCGAAGGCGACGAGTTCTCCACCGTCGTCCGCCTCGGCCAGGTCGAAACCCTCAAGGAATCCGGCTCGCGCTCCATCGGTGTCCGCGTCTTCTTCGGACAGCGCGCCGCCTCCACCTACTCCAGCGACTTCTCCGCCGCCGGCATCGACCGCATGCTCTCCTCCGCGCTCGAACTCGCCAAAATCACCTCCGAGGATCCCTTTGCCGGCATCCCCGAAGCCGCGCAACTCGGCCAGCTCACCGCGCCCCTCGACCTCTACCACGAAGACGTCTACTCGCTGCCCGGCCCCGACCGCATCGACTATGCCCGCCGCGCCGAAAAGGCCGCGCTCGATACCGACCCGCGCCTCAAAAATTCCGACGGCGGTTCCTTCGACGCCGCCACCGGACGCAAAATTCTCGCCAACTCGCACGGCTTCGTCGGCGAATACCGCCGCTCATATTGCTCGGTCGCCGCCGTCCCCATCGCGCAAGACGATCAGGGCAACATGCAGCGCGACTACTGGTACTCGGTCGCGCGCAGCCTCGCGAAACTCGACTCCGCCGAGTCTGTCGGCAAGGAGGCCGCCCGGCGCACTCTTCGCCGCCTCGGTGCGCGCAAGGTGAAAACCGCGCACGTTCCGGTTGTGCTCGATCCCCAAGTCGCCAACTCGATGCTTGAGCATATCTTCGAAGGCGTCAACGGCGATTCTGTTTATCGTGGAGCATCCTTTCTCGCCGGTAAACTCGGCGAGCAGGTCGCCGGCCCCAATGTCACGGTCATCGACGATGGCACTATGCCCGGCGGCTTCGGCACCAGCCCCTTCGACGGCGAAGGCATTCCCACGCGCCG
>Ga0335080_10000669_pt1 | contig 32033 bp, 34 predicted proteins | sample Lox_Sample_34_FD_206720 | JGI IMG/M metagenome (GOLD analysis project Ga0335080, IMG submission 206720) | Soil microbial communities from Loxahatchee National Wildlife Refuge, Florida, United States - Lox_Sample_3.4 | ecosystem: Environmental > Terrestrial > Soil > Wetlands | place: USA... | reverse complement strand
ACAACGCATTCTCTACTTGTTGTTTTTGCAACTTGCGTTCCGATCACGAATTCCATTCTCAAATCACGATTCAAGACAGGGTCATCTTAGGCGAGTACAAGTGGGTCATTCTTGGCGAGCGGTCGGGTGGATAATGCGACAAAAAAAAGAGATACACAAACGCTGCATGGTGCTGGCGATGATAAGCGTAATCATTCCGTCCATCGCAAGACTGCCCATGCCCTTCGGCATGATCGGCTGGGTGATCTGTGCCTTTTCATTGGTCGGAGTAGTCTACGATTTGGTCTTTTTGCGTCGAGTGCACCTTACGAGCATTATGGGTGCTCTGCTAATCAACGCCGCAACTCCTCTCCGTTTCATTATCGCGGGTACACGAGCATGGCAGCACGTTGCGCAATGGATCGTGAAATCGTGAGGACTCGCATTCTCACGTTCGACTTCGTAATGCAGCGGATTCCAGCAGGGCGATGCACTCTTGCGACGTCATTCGTTTCCAGCCTTTTGTTCGGTAAGTACCGCCGCGCCGGATGGGACTGCCAAAGCCCACCGACCGACCGCGGAGTCAGAGGGTGTGCTGGCTGACCATAGCAAAACGAAAATTTCAGCGTTGAACAGATGAGTTCTTGCGTCGTTGGCGGACGCCTTTCTGACCACGAGTTAACGAGCTCAAGAAGACAAAGCGAGTGACACTTTTGTCAGCTTCTCTTCAGCGCATCCCCGAGTGACTTTGCCTTCATCAACGAAGTACCAACATCTCCCCTTTCCACGAGCCGCCGCTCTGCCGCTTCAGCACCACAAGACCGTCAGCGTGCCAATTGGCCGATGGGGACTCTGGAGACAACTTATACTCGCTTTTTTTTTCGAACCACTCCCATGCCAAACCGTCCTCGACTTGCAGGTTTCTGTATTTGGACGTGTAGCTCGAAACCTTGAAGCCCGGATACTGAGCGTGGAATTTCTCATTATCAGCCGCAATGGCCTGCTTGCCGACCACGGGTGGGCTTCCCGGATTGAAACGCACCCCATCCTCCGCCCACAGGTCGATCAGCCCCTTCGGGTCTTGCGTCAGTGTGGCCTCAATCTCCTCTTGTTGCAGTTTTTCGATGGCCGCTAAGTCTGCGGCATGCGTCCTTCGCTGAAGCATGCCCGGAGCACTTCGGGCGAAGTAGCCGATGCCGAGGCCCGCGACAAACACAAGAATGGTGACTAGAGAAGTATGTCTCATACGGCCTCCTGAGCAACCTGCATTTACCGTCTAGAAGCGTGTGTCGAAGCGACATGCTTCAATACCAGCCTCTTAAAGGTCGCCCCTCCGGCGTCGTTTGCTATCGAATCGGTTCGCGGCTGTACGCGATCTTGCCTCCAACAATAGTCAGCACCGATTCCGTTTTCGGCAGATCATCATTTGAGACCTTGAAGAGGTCCTGCGCCAACACGGCCAAATCCGCCACCTTGCCGGCCTCAAGCGTCCCAAGCCGGTCTTCGACGAATTCGGAATAGGCTGCAGTTCGCGTGAAAGCGATGAGTGCCTGCTCGCGTGTGATAGCCTCCTTCGGATTCGCGGGATAGAGGGTCGCGATCTGAATGTTGAGAAACGGATTAGAGAACGGGAAGCCCGGCGCGCCGTCGCTGGCAAGCACCATGGGGATTCCCGCTTCCAGAAGCGACCTGCATGGATTCCAGACTGCGGCGCGCTGCGGGCCGAGCCGTCTCAAATTCACATCGCCGACGAAGTACATGGGGTTCTTCGCTACGGTAACCCCGAGCTTCCTGGCGCGGGGAATCAGGTCCCCAATAACACCATCGCCATGCTCGATTCGCACGCGCCTGTTCGCCCAGACTTTCTCGCCGCCCGTGGCGCCCATCTGGTCGAAGAGTTGCTGGGCGCTCCGGTCGGCTGTCACGTGAATCATTAGAGGCAGGTCATGTTGAACCGCTTCGCTCAGAATTGCTCGCACCTCCGCGTCGGGGTAGTCGGTCTGCCCCGATGTTGTGGGATCGTCAGCATAGGGCGCACGCATGGGAGCGGTGCGATGAACGGGCTCGCCATCGAGCACCCACTTCTCGCCGTGTGAGGTGACCCGGTCCGCGATGCCGGGCGGGACCGTCACCTGCTGCAGCCTGCGCCGTTTCTGGCCGGTCTCGTACTGAGCGAACGGCATGACCCACACCCGGAACGGCGCATTGACGCGGGCAAGTTGCTCCACCCTGGCCGCGGGGTTGTATTCCATGAACGTGTTTCCGGTGATGCCCCACCTGGCCTCGTCGAGGAAGTACTTCTGCAGCTTCTCGTCCTCGTGAGTGCCGTCCGAGAGAACTCGCGTAAACAAAGGCAACATGGCAGAGTTATGAACGACTCCGTCCCATGTTTTCGATTTCGCATCCTTGCCATACCAACCTGCCAGAGGAGGAGGCGCGCTGGTGTCCACTCCAAACCACTTCTCCGCTGCGCTGTTCAGCATTCCGGCATGTACGCTTCCGCCTGCGAGGAAAACCGGGGTCTTAGGGGCGATCCTGTCGAGCGCGGCAGGAGTGCACTCCGGATCGAAAAAGGCGTCTGCGCCCATGAAGCCGAAGAGCAGATTTCCTTGGAGTACGTCTTTGACTTTGTCCGCGACCGTCTCGAGTACGTGCCTGCATGTTGGCGCAAATCCTCCGAAGTCGACGTTGGTAACATCAGGAACAATTCCCATCAGCATGTAGTGAATATGCGTGTCCAGAATGCCGGGGATAACAAGGCGCCCAGCCGCGTCAATCTTTGTCGTCTTCGGACCAGCTCGCGAAGTGATCTCCTGGCTTGTGCCCAGCGCAAGAATGCGATCACCCTTTATGGCGATTGCTTCAGCATGCGGCTGTGCATCATTCGCCGTGAAGATGTTTGCGTTCACAATGATGATGTCGGCAATCTCCTTTTGGGCCTGCGCCGACGAAACTAGCAAGCTGATGATCGTGATCGACAGGAATACTGGTGCCTTCATAGCCTCTCCGGTGTCTCGTTTTTTAACTCACGTCCCTGGTTGCAAAGCGCCGCGAATACAGAGCTTTGGACTGACTGGATTGCTGTTGCCATGCACGTTAGTCCAAAGGGCTCTGGCTCCAAAGGGCTCTCTCCTGTTTGGCTAGGGGGCGGCACCTTTCTTCGCCGTGCTCTTTATGACCGCTCTACTGTTAGTTAGCGAAAAATCCTGTCCAAACCTGTAATCCTGTGAGAAAAATAATTGGGACTTACCTGAGGACGGAACAGATTGAATGTGAAGACGGATTCCTCTCAACAGGACATTACCGAAATTCTTCAGGCTTGGCGTCGCGGTGACGAGGGCGCACTGGAAAGGTTAACGCCTCGCGTTTATGTCGAGCTACGCAAAGCTGCAAAGCGCGGGCTGCGACGGGAGCGCGACGGCCACAGCCTGCATACGACCGCGCTCATTAATGAGCTATACCTACGCCTTGATAAGCTTCAAAAGATTGATTGGCAGAGCCGAGCCCACTTCTTTGCGGTTTGCGCGCGCCAGATGAGGCGGATACTGATTGATCAGGCACGTGTACGACAATCTCAGAAGCGCGGCTCTGAAGCGCCGGTTCTGTCCCTTGAGGAAGCGCCCGAACTTGCGACGAATCCCCAGTATGATCTGCTAAAACTGAATGCTGCCTTGGAGTCCCTGGCCAAAGTGGATGAACGCAAAACCCGGGTTGTGGAGATGCGTTTTTTCGGTGGTTTGAGCATGGAAGAGATCGCGAACGTGCTTAACATTTCGCCCGAAACAGCTGCACGTGATTGGCGCCTAGCTAAGGCATGGCTTCGGCGCGAGATGGAAAGCTGAAGCATGGATGATCGCTGGCAGAAGATCGAAGCACTTTTTCAGCAGGCCGCTGATGTTGATCGGAAGCGGCGGGACGCGTTGCTTGATCGCGCCTGCGCAGGGGACGACTCGTTGCGGGCGGAAATCGAGTCGCTTCTTAAACAGCACGACCAGTCCCGTGAGTTTATGGAAGAGCCCGTCATTCCTGGCACGCAACTCGATGAAAGAAGCATGGTGCAGATCGGGCCACTAGAGAGAGGTTCGCAGTCCAATGAAAAGCTGATCGGGCATTACCGCGTTATGGAACAAATCGGCGCCGGCGGCATGGGTGTCGTTTTTAAAGCTCAGGATACGCGTCTGGATCGGCTCGTAGCACTAAAACTTCTATCGACTGAACTCGCATCCGATACGCTAGCTCTGGAACGCTTTCGACGCGAGGCGAAGGCGGCATCGGCGCTCAATCATCCGAATATTTGTACCATCTACGAGATCGGCGAACACCAAGGGCAGCCCTTCATGGCGATGGAGTATTTGGAGGGCCACACACTCCGAGAGCTCGCGTTCGGCCGTGCCTTGGAAGTCGAGCGCCTCGTTGATCTGGGGATCGAGATTGCAGATGCGCTCGACGTGGCACATTCGAAGGGGATTACTCATCGCGATATCAAGCCCGCCAACATCTTTGTTACGGATCGTGGTCACGCGAAGATTCTCGACTTTGGTTTGGCAAAAGTGAATCGTCCACGTGCCGACAAGGTGGACTTCTCGCGAACAATGACAGAAGGGGACCTGACCACTCCGGGCACGACGCTTGGCACTGCGGCCTACATGTCACCGGAGCAGGCGTTAGGGAAAGAACTCGACGCGCGCACAGATCTTTTCTCGTTTGGAGTCTTGCTATATGAAAGCGCAACCGGCATCTCTCCATTTAGAGGCGACACGCCTGCCGCGACCTTTGACGTCGTTTTGAACAAGCCAGCCCCTCCTACCAGCCGTATTAATCCCAATCTTCCGGCTGAGTTTGACCGAATTATCGATAAGGCCCTTGAAAAAGATCGCGACGTTCGATATCAGAGCGCGGCTGAAGTCCACGCCGACTTGACACGGCTAAAAAGAAATTCGCAGACGGGGGTCAGTCTTGAAAACAGGAAAACGGAACCCGAGTTCGAGAAGCGCCTCACGCGTCGCGCCAAGATACTCATCGGCGCTGTTTTCGTACTTGCATTGCTGGTTATTGGCGTAATCTTCTATGCGAACCCATTTGCAGCGAAAACCGCTTCCATCGACTCGGTAGCTGTCCTGCCGATTACAGTCGAGGGGAACGATCCCGATGCCGAGTTTCTAAGCGACGGCATAACCACCAGCCTCATCGATAGGCTGTCGGAGATTCCCAATCTCAGGGTGATGTCGCGAAGTTCTGTCTTCCACTACCGGGGACGCGATATTGACCCAGAGGCAATTGGCCGTACGCTGAAGGTGGGAGCCGTGCTTGTGGGACACACGGTGCGGAGAGGCGACACTATCTTCTTGAATGCCGAACTGGTACGGACAAACGACAACAGTCACATTTGGGGCGATGAGTATAGCCGAAAAGTCTCGGATATTTTGTCGTTTCAAGCAGAGCTGGCGCGAACAATTTCAGAAAAACTGCGCATCAAATTGTCTCCGGAGCAGCAGCAAAGGATTCTCCAGATGGGCACGCGGAGTCCGGACGCCTATGCCTTGTATCTGAGGGGCCGCGATTCTGCCGACCGGCTCACTGTGGAAAGCCTCAGCGACTCAGTTAGCTTCTTCCAGAAGGCTGTCGATGAAGATCCCAATTACGCGTTGGCGTATGCCTCGATGGCGGAATCATACTATCTTCTCGGAGGGTTTCATTACCTGTCTCAGCAAGACGCTTTCCCGAAAGCCGCGGCTGCCGCGAGGAAAGCGGTTGGGTTGGATCCCGATCTTGCTGAAGCCCACTCCGCTTTAGGTAATGTGCTATTCAATGCCTGGGATTTCACCTCAGCGCAACGCGAGTTCGTACGGGCGATTGAACTGAAGCCAAACCTGGCGAGTGCCCACTCGATGTACGCCTGGTACCTGGAATCGGCCGGAAAACTTGATGATGCATTGCGAGAGAGTGAGATCGCTCGTGAGCTGGACCCACTCTCGGCATCGCCGATAAATCTATTAGCCGTGTGCTACTTCTTTCGACGTGATTATGACAAGGCTCTCGAGCAATGGCGCAAGTCACTTGAAATCAGCCCAAATTCTGCCATCGCCCATTTCAACCTCTTTCACGTATACATGGCGAAATCGATGTTCGGGGAAGCCATTACAGAATTGGAAGAGCGATTGAAGCTTGAGGACAGAACCGAGGATGCGAAGCGGATCTCAGAAAGCTACCAACGTGGTGGATGGCGGGAGGCACTCAGAGTATTTGCACAAATTAGCGAGAAGCCTTCCTCTCGAGGTTACGATCCATTTGCAGTTGCCTCCGCCTATTCCTATCTCGGCGACAAAGACAAAGCCCTCTCGTGGATAGGAAAGGCAATTGATGCCCGCTCCAGCTTCTTCGTCTACCTGAAAATAGATCCGGCGTGGGATAACATCCGTTCCGACCCGCGCTTTGCGGAACTTGTGAATCGCGTGGGATTGCCTGATTAAATGCGTGTCTTCGAGAAGACCTTCGTGCAGGAATGGATTCTGCCGATCAGGTTCTCTGGATCGCGATTACATTCACCTTTGATCGCGATTGTTTCCGCATGTGGATGCACCTCCGATGCGGTGAAGACGCGTCGGCATTCGCAAAGATTATGGCCGCCACGTCGTTCTGGACCTATGCTGGTCCTGACATAAACAAGAAAGATGTCCCAACATTCAACACTTTCCCGAATGTCTTGATGTCGACTCCGATGTTGGAAATTCTGGGATTATCGCACACTTCGCGTTGGAACAATCCCTGCTCCTTACTTAGTCCGATGTTCGCTTGCGGCATGAGACTCACGGATCACTTTAATTTCACTTTCGCCCTACAGTGTTTACCTGAGACGCTGCGTCGGAGGAAGGATCAGAAAAAACAAGATGGCGTATGAATCGTGACATGAGTCAATTGATCAAAACAAGGAAGGAAGTGTGCCTGTGGACATATGGTGGGTGCCTGGAGGTTATTTATGAGTGTCAGCAACCAGAAGAGGGTTGTCATTACGGGTGCATCGAGTGGAATCGGACGATCCTCCGTCTCTCGCATGGTGCGGTCGGGTTGGCACGTTTTCGCGACCGTTCGCAAGGCGCAGGATGGCGATCGGCTGCGTTCTGATTTCGGAACGAATATCACTCCGGTCATCATGGACGTCACAAACCGGGCGTCTGTGACTACGGCGGCGGAACAAATCGTTTCGCTGTTTGAGGATTCCGGGTTGGACGGGTTAGTTAACGTCGCCGGAGTTGGCGAAGTGCGACCAGTTGAATACATAACCCAGGACGACCTCCAGGAGATCTTCGACATTAATGTGTTTGGTCAGATTGGAGTGACGCAGGCATTTCTTCCGCTGCTGCGAAGCGCTCGCGGCCGGATCGTCAACATCAGTTCCGTAGGCGCGCACATAGCGATACCGTTCGGCAGTCTCATCAATGCAACGAAGAGCGCATTCGGAATCTTTAACGATACGCTACGACTCGAACTGCATCCCTTCGGGATCCATGTTTCCGTCGTAGAGCCCGGGGCGATCAAAACGCCCGCTGTAGAGAAGACGTTGGGCGATATTGAAACCGTGATTCGCAGTTTGCCCCCGAAGGGTGCTGCACAGTACGAGAACATGCTGCGTGATTTTGTGAAGCGGGGCTATGAGAGGGAAATGAATGGTAGTCCTCCCGATGTGGTGGCGCAGGCAATCCAGCATGCGCTCACGGCCAAGCGGCCACGGACACGGTACCGGGTGGGCAAACATGCGACCTTACTGGCCACTCTGGCTGCGTTCTTGCCGGACCGACTTCTTGACACAATTCGATTTCGCATTACCGGCATGCCGACCGAATTCGGCTCAGAGGCGCCGTTAGTTAGGAAAGGACTCGCCGATAGAACGTGCTGCAGCCTAGCACTAGCGTGCGAGCGGGCGTATTCATCCGCCGGAGACGAGTTGAGGGAGCATTCTCAATAGGTGGTTACGAAGCCACCGTGAGAACGGGGCCGTACTTCGTCGTTGTCTTCGTGTCGGGCTCAGCTGAGTTCTTGGGCGAGTCCAATGAGAAGCCCTTCAGGCCCCCGGATATAGCAGAGACGATACGCGTCTTTATACTGGACTACTTCGCCTACGAGCTTCGCGCCGCGCTTGTGAAGCCTTTTAAGCGTCTCGTCAATGTCGTCCACGGCGAACATGACGCGTAAGTAGCCTAGCGCGTTCACCGGGGCGTTCCGGTGATCCGCAACGACAGGCGGCGTGAGAAACCGGGAGAGCTCGATCCGGCTGTGGCCGTCCGGCGTACGCATCATGGCAATCTCGACGCGCTGATCGCCCAGTCCAGTGATACGTCCGGCCCATTCTCCTTCGATTGTGGCCCGCCCTTCGAGCTCGAGGCCGAGCTCGCGAAAGAAATCAATCGTCCCTCCGAGGTCATCGACGACGATTCCTACGTTGTCCATACGTTTCAGCGCCATGTGTCCAATCTACAAGGTGTCGTCTAGCATGACAACGCACGCGGCAGGCGATACTTCCTACAGTGTTCACTGCATATCGCGTCTGAAGGACGGGGTGAGATTTTCTTGCCGCCGTCTCGAAAGCCGATGATATGTAGTTCTCGCTTGGTTTTGGTGTGGCCGACAATTCAGAAGTTAATGGCGACAAGCGCGTTTTATGGGACTCATCTTGCCTCGTTCGCGAAGAGACGAGAGTGCGCTATCACAGTCATCGCGGTTTCACCACCTGTTTCATTTCGTCACTTGGAAATTTGAAAAGCTCGACGAGCACCCTCATGCGCTCCTTCTGACGGCTGGGCGGAAATCGCCTGGTTCTTGTCAACTCGGCGATACCGTGGAGGCTCGCCCAAAACAATTCCGCTATAACCTCTGATTTCGAGCTTTGCCCCGGGAACAACTCCAGGAGTTTGGAAAACGCGTATCGCAGTTCCGGAGGAGTAGCGGTGTCACCGAAGGGTATGCCCAGGCTGAGCGAAAACATCACTTCATACAGCGCGGGGGAAGACGCGGCGAACTTCAGATAAGCGGTTGCCACTGATTCGGCCGTATTTCCACGCCCCCCTTTCCGTGCCTTCTCCAAAGCCTTGCCCAATTCCTGAAAGCCCTCGATAGCAGCTGCGGTGAGGATCCCTTCGCGGCTTCCAAAATGAGCATACAAAACCGGTTGGCTGTAGGAAATTTCGTCGGACAGCCGCCGAACGGTTACGTTGGACCACCCTTCAAGCTCCGCGATTCGTCGTGCGGCACTGATAATCTGTGCCCGGCGAGCCTGTCTGTCACGCAGTTTTCGTTCCGCGAATCGGTTCACTCCCGGCTTTGTTGTCATCGATAGTAATTATAGCGCCGCTAGAATATTTCTGTCGGACGGTAAATCTTTCTCAGAGCGCCCCACATCATATCTAGCAGTGCTAGATTGTATACCAAAGGAGAACGTTATGCACAACGCGATTCCGCTCATCCTGGCAACTCTCATCGGTGTGGGGATCATTGTTATCGGTTGTTTCTACCTTCTATCCCCTGAGCGAATCTCAGGATCATTTGGTCTCAAGCCGCTGGCACCCGATGCTGACACTCGTGCTTGGCTGCGTGTGAAAGGAGTCCGGGACGTTGCATCCGGATTGGCCCTATTGACCATGATGCTAACCACGGATGCCCGTACGGTAGGCATAGTTCTTCTGGTTTTCGCGATCATCCCTTTTGGCGACATGTCCAACATTCTCGTTTCGGGCGGGCGGAAGCGGACAGCGTTCTCCATTCATGGCGCCACCTGCGCGGTGATGCTTGTCGTCAGCCTCTTGTTGATCCATGCCATTTGAGGGGCGAAGTTGAGGAAGGAGGAAGGAGGAAGGACAATGAATCATTGGACGTGGGCGGTATCTCTAGTTGGCATTCTAAGCACAGCAATGGTGTGCGGCACAGACATGTTCTTTTTGACTATCGGCCGTCACGCTCTCAGACTGGCTTCATCGTCTGCCGGAACTGAAGTCATGGGTTTTCTCCACATGTTTGCCGACACGCGGATGCCGATCTGCGGCGTCTCGGCGATCTTGTCCAACTTCTTGCTGGTCGTGTTCAGTACGAATGAGCAGCGCTGGTTCTATTTCGCATCGCTCTTAATGCTAATTCTGTTCGTCATTGTCTATGACCGCTTGTCGAATCCAATTAATCGGCTTCAAACCGAAGCAGCAAACACCGGAAAAAGCCTCAACAATGGTCGAGAGCTACAGGCGTCGTGGGATAGATCGGTAATGATCCGTGTTCCGCTGCTCGTTGTGTCCCTGTTTGCCCAGTGCCTCGCATTGTTGGTCGTTTCCGTGTAAATGTGGCTGGTGCGTCCCAACTTTAAGAGTTAGGAGCTTTTGGGTAACGGGTCTCGACAAGTCGGCTTCTGTGATTCGATTCGCAGAAACTACCGCTCGACCGTAATAGCCCGGTCCGTTTATCCGTTGCAGCCACCATAACCCTGATGTAGCTTTGCTCCATGAAAGCCATGCTGTTTCTTGCCTTTGTCGTCGTATGCACAGGCGCTGGAGCTCAAAGCGAGCACGCCGACGCTCGCGAGAGCCGCATCCCGATTCAAGGCGCGGGCTTATACTGTCGCGAAGTCGGGCGTGGCACGCCCATGATCGTACTCCACGGCGGCCCAGACTTTGACATCTCCTATCTTCTGCCTGAGCTGGACCGCCTTTCCGACAGATTCCATCTCATTTATTACGACCAGCGAGGGCGGGGTCGCTCGGCCGATTCCGTGAAGCCTGAAGACGTTACCCTCGAATCTGAAATGGCCGATCTCGACGAGGTCCGAGAGCATTTTCATCTCAACAAGACGGTGCTCCTTGGGCATTCATGGGATACAGTGCTGGCGCTTGAATATGCGCTGCCACCCGGAACGCGTCTCGCGCCTAGTGCTGATGGATCCCGCGCCCGCCTCCGCCGCCGACATCGACCATTTCCGCAAGGAACGGGTCGAGAAATGGCCAGCTTTAATGGAGCTGCGTAAAGCTGTCGCAGGCACTGCCGCTTATAAAGAGGCAGATCCCGACGCGGTCGTTGCTTACTATCGCTTTCATTTCAAACCCGCGTTCGCGCGATCTGAGGACTACGAAAAGCTCATCATAAGAATGCAGACGCGCTTCATCGAACAGGGGAATGAGGGAATTCTCAAATCAAGAGCCGTCGAAGACCGGCTGATGAATGAAACGTGGGCCTCGCCCAACGGCTACGACCTGCATCCCAAGCTGAAGGGGCTGAACATCCCGACGCTCGTCATCACCGGTGACCACGACTTTTTTCCTTTTGCGGCCGAGCACATTGCACAGGCCATTCCGGGGGCCCGTCTGGTGACGCTCAAAGACTGTGGCCACTTCCCCTACCTCGAATGCCCCGCTCCTCTGCGAGAGCAAATTGACGCTTTTTTTCGTGGGAAGTAGTTCGAGCCGATTACCGCCGATTGCGGAGTGATCGCGGGAGCGACCTTGAGCGCATGACGTCATAAACCGAGTTCTTTTCCAGACCAGCGACTTGCTGACAGAGTCCTCGTTCCAAAGAACAAGTGCATCGGCGCGCTAAGCTGTTCCACCACCGACAAGATGTTCCCCGCCGGCTCCTTGAAACCATACGATGGTCGGCCCATTCCTACGAGAAATCCCGCGAAAGATGAATTTGGCGCCCGGAAGCTAGATCACTTCTTACACAGTCCCTTGGGCTTCCAATCATGGACCTGTGTTGTTGCGGGCTTGGATGTTTCGTGAAGAATCAGAGCAATCGCCCGGCGTTGTTCCTCTCCCATCGTCGTAAGAAACATCTTCAGTCCCGCTGGAACAATCATCGGAGGTCCACCCACACGAGCAAAGTGAACGTTGCCATCCGATGTCTCGAGACAGCATTCCCCCGACAGCATGTACCAGGCCTCAGGGCCCCCGTGCAAATGGGCCAATGAAGTCATGCCAGGCGTGAATACTACTTCCATATATTGCGTCGAGTAGTTTTCTCCAGCGTAGATGTCCAGAGGGCCGATATTTCCGACTCGCTCTCCACGGTGAGGACGCTCATTCTCCATTTCAATCGTCATCAACAAAATCTTGCCTTGGACCTCGATGATGGTGCTCGTTGGACTTTTGTCTCCCTCCGCTATGGCTCGTGTTGAGTACGCATCGATATGCCAGAAAACGGGTGATTTCATCGGCGTACCAACCGAGTCATCGGCCAGGATCCAACAGCCGATGTCCTGTGCCCGTTGACTAGCGGGCTTACAAATCCCGCTCGTAACGCCCTGAGATGCAACTGGTTGAGAGATCGTCAGCAGAAAAGCAAGCCCAGCTATCGACATCACAATTCGGACGTGCATGTTCGTCTCCGATAGTCCTCAGCCTACGCTAGAGCCCACCAAGTCGCGACACCTTGAACATCCGACTGCCTGCAACCTTCAGGCAGGGGTTCTTGGCAAGAAAATACCTGAGAAACTGTCGCTACCGGAGCCCACGTCGAAATAATAATGATAGACGCCAAGCCCTCGTGGGCTGGGCTCTACCAGTCGATAACCACAATATCTGCAAGGGATTCCGAATATCGAAGGTTATCGATTTACGAAATTTCGGCTCAATGTGATGGAGTAATAACTAGAGCCAACTAATTGATTCTTAAATAAGTTGGTGGCCAGGGAGAGAGTCGAACTCCCGACGCCAGCCTTTTCAGGGCCAAAATTAACAGTGATTACAACTACTTAGAGGTGCCTCCCGGCGCTACTGTCATTGGAAATCACCAGAGGTGAAGCCAACTGCCGGTAACTTCTGCCAACTTTTTTGTTGGCCTTACAACGGCGGTTTCGAATGCCTAAAATAGGCAACACGGGAGTTTGATTCATGTCCGATCAGAATGGATGGATTCGGAAGCGACATCGCAAGTCGGGTGACGTTTGGGTGTACTGCTACCGCCGACGACGGTGGGATGGGAAGTGGGTTCAGGCTACAGAAAGGCGGCTTGGAACCATGGCTGAGTTCCCAAACGAAGAGGCGGCTTGGAGGCGGGTCGACGAACTCGGGCTGAAGCCCTATTCGCCTGAGCGCCCTCGAGATCCACGGATTACATTTGGCGAAGTCGCAGCCCATTACGTTAAGTTCGAACTGCCGGACGATCAGACCAACGCCACAATTGAAAAATCGCAATCCACGATCACAAAGTACAAGCATTATCTAAATCGGTGGGTGCTTCCGAAATGGCAGAGGGAACGGGCTCTTGCCGTGCGTCCGTTCCAAGTAGAGGACTGGTTTAAAGAAATCGAGCGAGAACACCAGCTTGAAACCGGCAGCCTGGCTGAAATTCGAAAGATCATGAACCTCATCTATCGACACGGCCAACGACACGGCATTCTTCCGCGGACGGATGACGGCAATCCGATGCTCTTCGTGCGCCTTCGGGACGATCGGAATTCAACTGGCGAGTTCGAACGTGAAGGCGTAGCGTGAGCACATCCGAAATGGTCTGCTGTCGGCCGAACAGCTGGGAAGTAATTGGATGAATGGCAGTTCCCAGTCGTGCGCAATATGGGGATGCAAAGGCCAATCCACGTAACTTATTGATTGTGCATGACAACTCGGGTCTCAGCGTGCGCTGAAGAGCGGCTTCGATCATTCCCTTGACAACTTCACAATTTGTGAAGTACTCTTGTTGAGTGCATATCGTTACGCGTAAGCACCTGAGGAAGGCAATGGAAAGCTACGCGGATGCAGCGAACGAAATCAAAGCCTGGACCGCGATCGTCGAGGCGGTTCGCTGGCACAATTTTGATGAGGTCCGCCGAACGTTCAAGGATGCAGACTCCGTGGAAGGCTACGTGATCTTTAATATTAGGCACAACCGGTACAGACTTGTAACCGTCATCCACTATGCTAAGACGATTAAGGAGAGGCAAACGCAAGGGCATGTCTACATCCGGTCTTTCCTGACGCACAAGGAATACGACAATCGCAGCAACTGGGACAAGAGGTACGGAAAATCATGAGCACAGTTCTCGCAAACCCGGTGGAAATGATTGCGCATGGCGCTCCCCGCGTCATACACAACGATGCAGAACTTGAAATGTACACCGATGCTCTTTTCCGACTAACGGCACTAGAAAATCCTTCCAGCTCTGAGCTTGAAGCAATCGAACTCCTAACTTTGCTCGTGGAACGCTACGAGCAAGAGCACTATTTCGTGCCCAAAGCTGATCCGGTCTCAGTAGTGCGATTTCTCGTTGAACAGCAGAATCTGACACAGCGTGACCTCATTCCTCAATTTGGTTCGGAGAGCGCGGTTTCGATGTTCATGACAGGACAGCGCAATCTCACGTTAGAACAGGTGCGGAAATTGAGTGCTCGGTTCAAACTTCCCGCTGACGTTTTCATTTCTAAAGCATCCGTCACGCACAGCCCAAGGCGACCCGCGAAAAGGCGCTCACGCTCTCGATAATTTGTTCCTCCGGGTCTAGCAGTAAGCATAAAGCGGAATGGATGACTGACGGCCGATTGACCGGCCAATGTGCACTCATTTTGGGGTGAGGTGGTCGAGTTCGTGGTCGATGTTGAGGAGGCGCTGGGCGAGGCGGCGAAGCTTGCGGCGAGTCTGATCTCCCAGTTGGGGCTGGAGTGGGTGGAAGGCGCGGTGGGCGCCGGCAATCGCCTGACGAATAGTAGCCAGATCAAATCCTGCTCCCTTCGTCAGATTCTTCGGGAGCGAGTTCGTTACTCTGGCGGGAAAGCCGTCGCAGAGATCCCCGTCCCAGATCGGGGAAGTGATCCCCGTCGCTCGCGCAATCTGTTACAGCTTCGTGCGGATCGGGGGGGTCGTCGCGAACCCGAAAGACGCGAGCGTGTCTGCGTTCGCAATCGAGATCAGCTCCTCCATCTCGCAGATATCGGGATAGGTCGGGACTGCGCCAGCTCCCGTGTCCCCCGCGAGCGTGAACTGCTGGACGTTCGTCGTGTTCAAGATCCCCGTCGGCTGATTTGCTCCCGCTCCTGTTCCGATCAGTGCGGCAGCGTCCAGAGCGAGTGCGGCATCCGTCGCGAGATCCGCGCGGACGATGTCCTCGACCCGCGGAGTCGTGTCGGCGCGAGGAGCTGACGGGAGTAACTTGTCGTGCTTTGATACGTCTTCGGGGACATTGCGATCTGCGCGAGCGTGAGATTTGACTCGCTGACGTCGACTCCCGGATTCTCCGACACCCAAGCTCCCGTCGACTTCCCAGTTTGCTTCGGGAAAGTGATGTTCCCCTGTAAGCCGTCTAGGACTTCAGCTCCGAGCTCCCGGACGATCATCCGGTTATAGAGGAATTCAATCAGGGGAGCGGGTTCCGCGAAGACGAGCTCCTTCCCCTGATTCGTCGTCTTCGAATCCAGTCCGACAGTCCCCGCTCGCAGGGAGACGGGATCGATCGCGAGCGCGTAGGGGACGAAGATCCCTCCGTGACGCTTCACGTTCTTGGGGAGACTCTTCTCGATCTCCGCGGAGACTTCCGTCTCGAAGCAGTGAGATCGTACACTCCCCCGTCCTTGTCGTGAGCGGCTGCGAGGATCGCACGCGCGAGCGAATACGTGCGCTGCTCGCGGGAGCTCAGGGAAAACTTCAAGGATGCTGTTCTGGAGCTCGGGTGAGACATCGAAGGAACCTCCGTTCCGTTGTGCGGCAGAAGCCGCGGAGAGGACACCTGCGTGTCGGAACGGGAAAGGGATCTCGCGCTCATCAGCGCGATCGAGCTTCCCGAAGATCAGAGTCGTGAGTGCATCATAGCGCCATGCGTCGACTTCCGCGAGAACAGACGCACGACGGAACGTCGCGCGCAGAAACTCGACAATCTTGCGCGTCGGATCGAGCTGGTTTGAGACGAACTCCGTCGGGCGCTAGATTTTTGACTGGAACGTACTGGAACGTGATTCGTTTTCAGGGGCTCGCAAGTGATTGAAAACATGGTGGCCAGGGACGGCATTGCACGGCATTACACCTTCCCAGTCACTCTCCCCTTAACCGGCATTCAACTGGACCCCAAGAGGTCCGCCATTCATTCTGCATTTTCCCAATAAGAGTGTACTCGGATGAGAACCAGGGCGAGGGGCCGTCCGACGATTGACGTCACTATCCCAACAGGAAATGGGGTCGCCAATAATGGGATAGTGAGTCGAGTGGTCCTAAAGGAATGGGATAGGAAATGCGTCTTATCAGGGCGGCAAAACTGCTAGGTTATGACACCCCACAGGGGTGGGATGGAGGATTGGAGGGCCGCACCATGAAAAAAGCTGTTCCAGTGCGAATGCCAGAATGGCCGGAGGGCCACTTCCCCACTAGCAAACAGTTACAGACGTATCTCTTTTTTTGGGAACGTCAGCGCAAGCCATTGGAACCAGACCCGGGAGCTGGACTGTACCAGAAGTCGTTTTGGCTTGATCCCGAGGACGTAGATGTGGATGCCTACGAGGCAGAATGTTTCCGGGGTGAACGACTCGATCGGGCGCAATTCATTCGCCGGATAATTGCCACTTATCACAAAAGAACACCGGCTCCGCTCGTTGCAGAACGCTCGCGGGCCGCAAGGGAACTCAGCCCAGCTGAGGTCAACGAGATTTCACGTGTGCACGGTCTCGGGATCTGCTGGCAGCCGGGGAAACGTATATCACACGGGGCGCACTGCAAGCGGTAAATCCTGCCTGGTACAAGTTGATGTGCATGGGACAGAATTAGCAAAGTATGGTTCATGGTGAAGACGCACCAGACTTAGGATGTGAGTCTGATCGGTGCACACAAGCGCACCAAATTGCAAGCTCAAACCGATTCAACAGATTGCGAGCTGCACTCAAGCACTGCGACGCAGCGAAGCGCACGGAATCCCAAAACGAACTGACACCAGAAGTGACACCGAACTAACCAAACCTCCGGTTGGCCGACGAAACGCTCAAGACTCTCGTCTTCCAATTGGGGAAGTCTGCTCTCTCGATCTCGGCTGGGCAATCTAAGTCAAAGACAAAACGACGCATTCTTGTGACATCGCTTTTCAGTTCTGCCGTAAGGACTCGGTGATTCAGATCACGGATCATCCCGTACAATACCAGCGCATCATCTGTTTAGTTAATGGTGTGAGGCGAGTAATGGTTTCTCGCGCTGCGGCACCGGAACTCGATCTGGCGCCTCCAAAACCTTGGCTACGCTTCCTTCCGCTGTGGTTACGCTCTCTAGTCTGGATTGATTCCGCACAAAGCTATGATGCTTTCCTTTCTTACAGTTGGAAATCCGATAGCAGAATCGCACCACTGATTCAATCACTTATACAGCGATTCTTGTGTCCCTGGTACAGGTTGAGAGCGAAGACAGTGTTCCGAGACCTGTCGTGTCTGCCGGCCGGTTCGAGTCTCGAAACTGAGCTCTTCGACCGGTTGGATAGGTCGACCCACCTGATCGTACTCGCGTCTCCCGAAGCTGCTACTAGTCACGGGATGGAAATTGAGGCTCGGCACTGGTTCAGCCGTCCACGAAATGGGCAGGTCCTCCTCATTGTCTCGTCTGGAGATTCGAGGACCTGGGAGGAGATTCGCGATCATCTGCTTCCGCCGGCATTAAGAAGCAATCTGACGGCAAACCCACTCTGGGTTCCTCTGCAACACCGCCGTGAGAAGATTCTCGCCAATCCGAACGAGCATCAGCTTCGCGAAGAGCTCATTGAAGACCTCAGGCAGATTCTTCTTCGGTTTTATCCGGGCTGCGACTGGGGACAATTGCGCGGCGAAGAGCGGTTGCAGCGTCGACGGCTCATTTGGTTCTTGTCGGCGGTTGCCACATTGTTGCTTGTGCTGGCCGTGACCGCTGTGAGCTTTGCGTGGTATGCGCAGAAACAACGTGTCGTTGCCGAAGAGCGGCTCGCACAGAATTACTGGCAGAACAGCCGGTCGGCGAAGAGAGCTGGAGATGACCTTGCGGCTCTGTACTTCGCGGTGGAGGCGATCCGTTTAGCACCGTCGCTCTATGACACGGTGCTGCTAGATGTTCGAGACATCCAGCCGTTCTCCCAGAGAGAGATGATGGCGCATGACGACAAGGTCGACGGCGCGGTGTTCAATCGAGACGAGAGCCGCATCCTCACCTGGAGCAGGGATGGAACGGCGCGGCTGTGGGACAGTCGCACTGGGCAACAGATCGGGCCCGCCCTCCAGCACCAGGATTGGGTTGAGGGAGCCGTGTTCAATCGAGACGAGAGCCGCATCCTCACCTGGAGTAGGGATGGAACGGCGCGGCTGTGGGATGCCCGCACTGGGCAACAGATCGGCCCCGCCCTCCAGCACCAGGATAGTGTTAGGGGAGCGCTGTTCAATCGAGACGAGAGCCGCATCCTCACCTGGAGCCGGGATGGAACGGCGCGGCTGTGGGACGCCCGCACCGGCCAACAGATCGGCCCCGCCCTTCAGCACCAGGACGTGGTTGCAGGCGCGCTCTTCAATCAAGATGAGAGCCGCATCCTCACCTGGAGTTGGGACAAGACGGCGCGGCTGTGGGATGCCCGCACTAGACAACAGATCGGCCCTGCCCTCCGGCACCAGGATTGGGTTACAGGAGCGCTGTTCAGCCGAGACGGGAGCCGCATCCTCGCCTGGAGTTCAGACAAGACGGCGCGGCTGTGGGACACCCGCACCGGCCAACAGATCGGCCCCGTTCTCCAGCACCAGGACGTAGTTGCAGGCGCACTATTCAATCGAGACGAGAGCCGCATCCTCACCTGGAGTTCAGACAAGACGGCGCGGCTGTGGGACGTCCGCACCGGGCAACAGATCGGGCCCGCCCTCCAGCACCAGGACGTGGTTGCGGGCGCGATATTCAATCAAGATGAGAGCCGCATCCTCACCTGGAGTTGGGACAAGACGGCGCGGCTGTGGGACACCCGCACGGAGCAGCAGATCGGCCGCGTTCTCCGGCACCAGGACGTAGTTGCAGGCGCGCTATTCGATCGAGACGAGAACCGCATCCTGACCTCGAGCCGCGATGGGACGGCGCGGCTGTGGGATGCCCGGACTGGGCAACAGATCGGCCCCGCCCTCCAGCACGAGAGTTGGGTTGACGGCGCGCTGTTCAGCCGAGACGGGAACCGCGTCCTCACCTGGAGTTCAGACAAGACGGCGCGGCTCTGGGACACCCGCACCGGCCAACAGATCGGCCCCGCCCTTCAGCACCAGGATAGGGTTAGGGGAGCGCTGTTCAATCGAGACGAGAGCCGCATCCTTACGTGGAGTTGGGACAAGACGGCGCGGCAATGGGATGCCCGCACCGGCCAACAGATCGGCCCCGCCCTTCAGCACCAGGACGTAGTTGCAGGCGCGCTCTTCAATCAAGATGAGAGCCGCATCCTCACCTGGAGTTGGGACAAGACGGTGCGGCTGTGGGACGCCCCCACTGGGCAACAAATCGGCCCCGCCCTCCAGCACCAAAACGTGGTTGACGGAGCGCTGTTCAGCCGAGACGGGAGCCGCATCCTCACCTGGAGTTCACACAAGACGGCGTTGTGGGACGCCCGTGCCGGGCAACAGATCGGCCCCGCTCTCCAGCACCAGGATAGGGTTAGGGGAGCGCTGTTCAATCGAGATGAGAGTCGCATCCTCACCTGGAGCCGGGATGGAACGGCGCGGCTGTGGGACGCCCGTACTGGGCAACAGATCGGTCCCGCCCTTCAGCACCAGAATGAGGTTCACGGCGCGCTGTTCAGCCGAGACGGGAACCGCGTCCTCACCTGGAGTTCAGACAACACGGCGCGGCTGTGGGACGCCCGCACCGGGCAACAGATCGGCCCCGCCCTCCAGCACCAGAGTTCGGTCTGGGGCGCGCTGTTCAGCCGAGACGAGAGCCGAATCCTCACTTGGAGTGGTGACAACACGGCGCGGCTGTGGGACGCCCGCACTGGGCAACAGATAGGCCCTGCCCTCCAGCACCAGGATGGGGTTATTGGAGCGCTGTTCAATCGAGACGAGAGCCGAATCCTCACCTGGAGTCAGGATGGGACAGCGCGCCTATGGCTTCTCCACGCTGATCTCGACTTTCCTGCTGATGCTCTCGCACTTTGGATCGAGACCGTCACGGGCACCGAGTACGACTTCGTTGCCAACCATGCGAGAACTCTCAACCCGCAGCGGTGGCACCTTCTCTGCCAGCGCTACGAGAAGATCGCCTCTGACCATGCCAGAATCTGTAAGTTCCCGGACGCCAACCAGTGGCTCCACCAGCTTGACGCGCACAGTCAGTAAGAGAGCCGAAATGAGTCTGCCCCCATGGAAAACGACCCTGACCTGTCGTGACATCTGGTTTGGCTCTGATCGTGTCGCGGGTATCCGGACATTGAGCCCGCTACTCCTAAGCCTTTTCCAAAAAAGCGTCTCGGCAGACGCCAGTCAACCTGTTGATTTTGAACCAACGATTGTGGGATGTACGCCCTTCCAGAATGACTTGGTTTTGGAAGAGCGAATGGCGATTGGTTGGTGCTGAGAAGGAGTGCATTGCTCAGTCCTACGTTGGGCTTGGCACCGCGCTCGCAAAGTCGCTAGGAACCTTTAACGGCGTTTGAGTTTTCATTCGGCGCAACTCCGTTTACGCTGTGTTTGAGAGGCGATTTTCATGAAAGTGTTGCGGTCGTATACCGAAGCGTTCGAACCCGAAAAGGTCGCTTCGATTTCTCGGCTAATTGATGAACTGGATCATCTCAGCGATTTTCGTACCGGATATAAGCTGTACACTTCGGAGATTCAGGGCTGCCTCACTGGAGGGCTTCTTCTCGCCGCGGGGTCGGTGAGCTGTGCCTTACTGGAACTTTTTGTCCGTGATCTCACCGTCGCCCACAGGGTTCATTCTCGTTATGAAGGAGATATGAGATTGAGGGGCCGAGTGGAACGCGAAATTGAGGGAGACAGGCACTTCGGATTCTCTGAAATGCTAAAGGAACTTCAACTGACCGTGATCACGCCGGGAGACGCAACCAAACTGCGCGAATTCTACGACCAAACGCGAATTCCGTTGGCACATGCGCTCGTACGTCGCCCAACATCCCACCTTCCGGGACACGAAGTAGACGAGTTGGATGATCTCTTCTCCGACCTGGCGCGTCGCTCTAGCCTTGAGGATCGCCTGGAAGAGGGTGCGCTCATCGAAGTTGGGTTCGTGATCGGGATTATGAAAACATATCAGCCCTGGTTGCTGAGGCGGTACGGTAATTCGAGCGAGTCTGAGGGGAACTGATCTTGGCGGCCCTTGGTTACCTCAACCCATCGCCATTCGCTCTTCCAAAACCAAGTCATTTTGGAAGGGACGGCAAGGCCAACGTCGATGCCTTCGAATCAATGAGTTCGGGCGACGGCGTTGGGGACGTTTTTGGAATGCCACGGGCTTTGAGCGTTATCGTCTGATAAGCGCCACCTACGAATTCGAGGCGGGGCCCTTGAACGCTAACGCGCTCAGGAGAGGGGTTCAATCAAAGTCCGGTACATACGATCCTGATGTTGTAGTCAGGTACGCCGTTGGCCCTGAGCCAATCACGGTGCGCCTTCGCGGCGTCTAGAGTTGGAAAGGCCTTATCCCCAGCGTAGGGACCATCGAAAACTCGCACGCAATAATTCGCCATACGGATCCTTTCGAATCGAAGAAACCCCACGATGTCAATTTTGGCAAGGAACCGTCACCCGACTGGGCGCGGCGGAAAGATGCTAGAAGAGACCGTCATAGAGTACTCCTTTTTGCAACGGTGCGTGGAAATAATATTTGCACGCTCTCTCACGGTGTAGTCTTCCACAATCCGAATCGTGGAAGAGTGGACGACGATCGTGCTCGATCTACTCCGGATCCGACTGACCCCGCGCCGAGTACGCGCACAAAGAGGCACTATTTCATCCGTCGACCACTATTGCAAGCAGGTGGACTGGAGATCGCATCCGATCCGAAACATCTGCGGGCTGAGATCGGCGTGATCGCGATCTTGCACACCTGGGGACAGAACCTGCTCCTTCATCCCCACATTCACTGTGTCATTCCCGCCGGCGGACTCTCGCTGGACCATCGTCGCTGGGTCCGCCCGCGCTATCCTTTCTTCTTACCGGTAAGAGTCCTGAGCCGTGTCTTTCGCGGCAAGTTCCTCGCTGGCCTGAAACAGCTCTATCGCCGCAAGAAGCTACGGTGTGCCGGCCCAGCTGCTGCGCTCGCCGACCACGAGCAGTTTGCAAAATTACTTCGTCGTCTCCATCGTCACGATTGGGTGGTCTATGCCAAGCCTGCCTTCGGCGGGCCCATGCAGGTGTTGCGCTATCTAGGCCGCTACACCCATCGCGTGGCCATTTCCAATCACCGCTTGTTGGCCTTCGACCAAGAACGCGTGACCTTCCGCTGGAAGGATTATGCCCACGGCAACAAGCAAGGTCAGATGACGTTAGCTGCCACCGAGTTCCTGCGTCGCTTCTTTCTGCACGTGCTGCCCAAAGGTTTTGTGCGTATCCGGCACTTCGGCTTTCTGGCCAATCGCTTTCGCACTTCCCGTCTGGCGTTGGGCCGGCAACTGCTGGCCTCTGGTGATTGGACAGAGCAGGAAGTGAGAACACGCGACCTCCGCTCCGAGAGATCTTCTCTCTGGCACTGCCCGCGCTGTGGCGCGGCCATGATCGTGATGCAGAGATTTACGGCCGCGGAGTTATCCCTATGTTCCTATTTCGATTCTTCTTAGCCGGGGGCCCAATACTGCTCATCGGATGTGCTCCAGCACACCGACGCATCCGTGTGCTCACTCCTTGCCAACACGCCCTCCCGCCACCGTCCACGCGCCTTCTTGCAGCTACGCCCGACCTGTCAATCATCGCCCATGCAGCTCTTCTCGTTCGCTGCTGCTCTCCCACCGCTCGACTCGGCGGCCAACTGGCATTCAAATCCCATAGCGCACCGCGTCCGCCGCAAACGCCAGCGGCTTCCTCCTAGTCTGCTTATCGAAAACGCCTCGGATCGAGTTCCACTTCGTTGTCAGAGTTCTTGCCCGAGGCGTTTCCGATCAAGCCTAGCGACAATCCACCCGGAAACGGCACAATGTTTCCTCAGCCATATTCAGAATCTGAAGTGTGTCAGCAGGAAGGCCTGTGTTTCATACTCTGCGAACCCTCCTGAATGACGGGGATTAGAAGTGAAAGTCTAGCTCGGCGGTATAGGTACGTTCTGCATTCGATTTCTCCTCAGTGCGGTATTTCCCACTTGTCGCTCTTATCTAGGGCCACCCGCAGAAATCTAGTGGGCCACAGGCGCCACTTCATCTGCTCTTCGCGAAGCAAAGTATGCGTCCAACACTTTAAGTCCATTCTCATTGACCAGTGGGCCCGCCTTCGCATTTCCGGCCGCGATGTGCAAGACCCACCCTGCGGCATCATTGTAGGCTGGCCACTTCGGCAATCCGGCGCCGTTCGGGTCACCGGTCTTGACGAAACTAGTCCAATAAGTGCGCATCAAGTCAGATAGGGCCTCGTCTTTGGGAGTAGGGGCGGGGCGGCCGTGTTCGGTGAGCTGCCGGAAGACGTAGGGCAGCTCCGAAGCATGTCGCGCACCGTAAGCATCAGGTTCAGCTCCGGGAGGAAGTTCAGCCGGTTCGTTAAAGAAATACAAGAACACCTTTGACTTACCCGTCTTACTTTGCAGACGTGCCCACGTCCAGGCGTTCCAGCCAAACGAGGAGTCACGGGTTAGATTTCGCTCTGTCCATTTCTCAGCGGGGGTGTCACCTCCCGGGTAAGCAGCCAGGACCTTGTCCGCAAATGTCTCGTAGCGCTCGCGCACACTCTGAACGTATGCTTCCTGTGACTTCGGGTTTCCAAACAGCAGACCTTCGTCGGAGTTGTACCCGGTCAAGACTGGCACGTCGTTGTATCTGCCCGACTCATAGAGTTTGTATTGGTCTCCCGCAACGACCCAGCCATCCACGTTCGGCCCAGCGAAACCGAATTGATGCGGTATCATCGTCTGCAGTTTTTCAGCCGGAATCTTCCGCAATTCCACGATGTTCGCAATACCCACAGAAGCAAGCCATTCTGCCGCTTTCTTTTCGGCGCTGGCTAACGGTTCGCCTTCGCCAAATGACGCATCGGCCCGGACTGGTCCGAACGTACCTCCACTCTCAGCAATCGCGCCGCGAAACAGGCCCTTGGTCAAGGGCGACGCGCAGAGGATGCTCACCGCACCGGCACCTGCCGATTCACCCTGTATTGTCACCTTCTTGGGATCACCGCCGAATGCGGCAATGTTCTTCTGGACCCATTGCAGGCCGGCGATCATGTCCAGAATGCCGTAGTTGCCGGATACGTGGTGAGGACTTTCGGCGCTCAGGTCTGGATGCGTCAGGAACCCGAATACTCCCAGGCGATACGCAACGGAAACAAAGACCACGCCTTTCTTAGCCAGCCACTCGCCATGGTAAAGCTTCTCGGCTGGCGCGCCCGCAACGAAGCCGCCGCCATGAATCCAGACCAACACCGGCAACTTTTCTCCGGTGCGGGCTGGTGTCCAGATGTTCAGGTACAGACAGTCCTCGCTGGGCGCGGGCAGATCCGCGATAGCCGCATTTGTCTGGATACACGCCCGGCCGAACTGGTCTGCGGCGCGAACACCATCCCACTTCGAGGCCGGTTGAGGGGGCCGCCAGCGGAGGTCGCCGATCGGTGGAGCAGCGAAAGGAATTCCGCGATAAACGCGGAGCCCGTCCTCAACCGTTCCCTGGAGCAGGCCACCTTCCACCTTGACGGTTTCAGCAAAAGCGGCCCTTCCGAACAAACCCAATAAAGTCAGACTCAATAGCCCGACCGCAACCCTACACGAGCAAATCATTTTTCGTTCTCCTTTGTTGCCGCCCGGAGCCAAATCCGGTTACGCCGGGGTACATCCGTTCACCTCGGATCAGGGCAGCAGGCCGTCAAACTTCGGAATCAGGTACTCACGCGTAAACCGGTCGTGCTCCTGCAGGGATTGCGCGATCTTCTTTATGTCCGCCAACTTGACCGCGGCGTCGATCGAGTCGGAGCCTTCCTTTGCCCAGGCCGCTCTCCGCTCCGCCGTGACCGCCTCCACGGGCGCACCGGATTCGTCCTCAAACCCGAAGAACCCCACGGTGCCGTTTCGGGCGCCGCCGCTCACCTTGAGCGCTTGAAGCGTGCGGAGTCCCTGATCGATCGCGTGCTTCGGAACCTCGGGTGTTAGGTTCACTGGAATATCATCGAGCCGGCCCACTATGGAATACGCCCCAAAGAAGACCTTGTTCAGGTCCGCCTTCACCTTCTGAAGCAAAATGTCTCCTTCGAGGTAAAGCGCGGGTGTTCGCGTCTCGTAGAAGAACTCGAGCGCCAAGGGGCTGACGGTTTCCGGTCCCGCCGCATTGCCCACCGTAATGTAGATCTGTCGCTTGAAGCCTTGCCGCAGTAGAGAACGCGCAATGGGCTTCAGATAGGCGATGGCCTGGGTGGAGCTGACCTGCACCGTTCCGCGCCCGATCATCCCATCTCCGGGATAAGTGAATTGCAGGTTGGGAAATACTAGGGCATTAGCTTCTTCGGCTAATTTCAGGGCGAGTGCCTCGGCCGCGACGTACTCGCAATCCACCGGCAATACGCCATGCGCCTGGACATTTCCAATGGGGATGAAGATGAGATCGTTGTACTGGAGGTATTTTTCTACCTCGACGTTGCTCAAGCTCGTAAAGTAATGGGTCCGCAGTGAAGGCGGAGGAGTCGGCTCGGGCGCCAGCATGGGAGGCGTAATCGGCGGCGGAGCCAGAGGCGCAGCCGTCTGCGCGCTCACTCCTCCCGCAAGGCCGAGCAACAGAAGCCCGGATGCAATCCGCGCCCTAGTGCTGATGAATGCCTGCATTTGATTTCTCCTTTCCCGATTCATTCCGGAACATCCATCCGTATTGCGGAAGGATGTAGTCCCGCGTGAATTTGTCATGATCTCGCAAAGCCTGAAGGATGCTCTTGATGTCGATACTCTTAACGGATTCATCGATCATTTCCGCCCCTTCCTTCCCCCACTGCGCCCTCTGTTCGGCGGTAACTGCTTTGGCAGGCCCGATATGATCGGTGTAGTGGCTCATATAAAAGCCGATCGCTCCACTTTGCGGGCCGACAGGAAACAAGTGGTTGACGCCGGGATCAGCGGGATGTTCGGGCACTGGCTCCGACAAATCCACCGGAATGTCCTCAAGCCTGCCGGCTATGGCATAAGCGCCATAAGTCATCTTGGCGAAATCTGCGAAATTTGGCGGTTTGGTATTGCTGCTCGGACGGTGAAACATCGCCGACTCTAGATAAAGGATGGGGACCTGAGTCTCGTCATAAAACTGCCTTACCAAAGGGCTGACGGTTTGCCACGAGGGAGCATGGCCAGTGATGTAGACCTGTCTGCGAAACCCCTGCCGCAGAAGTGAACGCGCGATCGTTAACAGATACGCCGTTCCTTCCGAAGGAGTGACGTGCACAGCACCTCTGCCGACGATGGTTGCATCGGGAAAGAAGTAAGGAAGCCCGGGCAGGACCAGTCCATCTCCCTCTTCCGCAAGCTTCATGGCATAAGCCAAGGGGCCCACATACTCGGCATCGATCGGCATCTCAGCATGCGGCTCTACCGTTCCCACGGGAACAAAGATCACGTCATTGCGCTTGAGATATTGTTCGATCTCCGTGTTGGTCATGTGGGTGAGGACGCGCGTCCGCATTATCGGCGGACCTTGTCCCCAGAGCACGGCACTGAATACTAGAGCAAGGGATAAAACTATGATTCGGCGCATGCAAATCCTCCATACATTGCCAATAGGTTGATGTGCTGAACTACTTCACTCCATGCGAGCGCAGAAACTCCACCTGCTCCGCGCGGGGATGGGGCCTCATGCCGGGACTCTTGTCCAAAATCATGATGGGACTATCCACTCCTCTAAACACACTCCAGACCGGCAGGTCCTTGTCATTCGGATCCAGATTCTTGGCAAAGTTAGTCCAGTACTGCATGACCTTGTTTTGCAGTTGAATATCCTGATCGGGGACGGGAGCTTTCCAATGGTTCATCAGGCCGAACACATAGGGAAGCTCGGCGCCGTGGTCCGCTCCGAGGCGCAGGCCGAGGGTGGCAGGCTCGCTGTTGTAGCCCCCTTCGTCCAGATAGTCGAAATAGTAAAGATAGACATTTGACCCGATGCTGGTCATCGACGCTGCGAGGTTTTGCTCCCCCAGAACCATGCGATCAGCGAACATGCGTTGCTGGGAGGCCTTGGAAGCCTCTTCGGAATCGTTGGGATACAAGGTCAAGAATCTATTGGCATCTGCACCGTAATTCTTGCGGGCCTGCTCGGCATAATCGCTGGCCGGCACTGGTGCTCTGAAAAGATGTTGCCCTTCATCGGAGTTCGAGCCCACGACCATGGCCACTTTGTTCTGCTTGCCCTCTTTCAACAGCGTGACCGGGCTGGCCGGGAAGAACCGCCCATCCAGGTTCGATTCCGCCGATCCGTCGGACAGCATCTTTTCGGCCGGCATTGCTCGCAACTCAACCAGGGAGTGGGCGCCGACGGATTCCGCAAACTTGACACCGGCTTTTTCCCCGTCCTCGAGCGACAGCAATTCGGTACGAGCGAATCCGGAACCAACTCCGCCGCTTTCTACGATCGCCGCGCGGAACAAACCTTTCGAGAGCGGACTCACAACCTGAGCCGTCACCGAGAACGCACCGCCGGATTGCCCAAAAATCGTGACCTTATTGGGATCGCCACCAAATGCGGCGATATTGCGATGCACCCATTGCAGCGCCGCATTTTGATCGAGCAGCCCATAGTTGCCGGAGGCGTGGTAGCGCGATTCCTTGGTCAGTTCTGGATGAGCAAAGAACCCCAAGATTCCCAGGCGGTAGTTCAGAGTGACGACAACAATCCCCTTTCTTGCTAATTCTTCGCCGTCGTACAGCGCCTCGCGCGCAGAGCCTACGCGCAGACCGCCTCCGTGGATATAGACCATCACGGGCAACGCGGCCCTGCCCTTTGCCGGGGTCCATACGTTCAGATAGAGGCAATCTTCACTCTTGGGAAAATCGCCTTTGGGGAAGTTCTGGACGCAGCCATCACTGAAATGATCGGCGCCGCGTATGCCTTCCCAATGGCGAGGAGCTCGCGGCCCGGCCCATCGCAAATTTCCCACCGGAGGCTCTGCATAGGGAATGCCTTTGAAAGCAGTGATGCTCGGATCCCTGCCGGGAACGCCGTTCACCAGACCACTATCAATGCGAACCGGCTGCTTGATTTGCGAATAACACGTCGCCGTCATTAGGACGGCTGCAAAAAGAGCAGTGCAATTCTTCACAAGACCTCCGTGTGTCTTTCCTGGCGGGTGGAACGCGCCCTGACGCGGAACCTCAGTAAAGAGGAACCTCAGTAAGAATCTTCTGCAACTGATCTGGAGTGATCGGCGGAGTGGCGCCCCGCTGGGTTGCTACCCATGATGCAAATCGATTAGCAGCTTCACTGATTTGCTGCAATGGATTTCCGCGAACATAGTGATGTGCAAGACATGCAGTGAATGCGTCCCCAGCACCGACGGCATCGGCCACCGTCACCTGGAATCCTGGATGCTCAACCGTTTGCTCTCGTGACACCAGAAGGCTCCCCCGATCAGCGCGCGTTATACAGACAAGCTTCAGATCGAAGTCTTGTAGCAGTCGCCGGGCAAGGAATTCTGCAGTTCCTGTACCTAATTCGAACAGAGATGAAACCTGAATCAGCTCGTGCTCGTTCAGCTTGATGATGTCGGCATATTCAAACGACTTCTGCAACACTTCTTTGTTGTAAAACGACTGACGGAGGTTCACATCAAATATGCGAATCGTCTTCGGATGGGTGTTATGCAGAAAACGGTCGATCGTGCCTGTGGAGGTCGACGAGCGTTGCGCCAGCGACCCGAAACAGATTACGTCAGCCCTAGCCGACAATTCCTTCCAATCTGCCGTCCATTCCAGAAAATCCCATGCTACGCATTCCTTAATGGTGAAGTTCGGTTGACCAGTTTCGTCGATCGTTACGGTTGCGATGCCGGTTTCGTGAAGATCGTCCCGCTGCAGGTATGAGGTGTTCAGACCCAGTTTTTGCAGGAGCTGGCAAGCTTCACGACCCAATTCGTCGTTTCCGACGCTACTGGCGACAATCCCCTGATCTCCAAGTACGTTTGTCATGTAAGCGAAGTTTGCGGGAGCGCCACCCAAGACCCTTCCCGTGGGCAGAATGTCCCAGAGAACTTCGCCTAGCCCAATCATGAGTGCCGGCCTAATCATGAATTCATTCTCTATATCGACTGTGGGCAACCATCACTGAAACAGCTTCGGGGCAAAGTCAGCTAAATACTTGCGCCACACTGTCCACACATGAGCGCCAGAACTCTCGACCCAGACGTGCCTGATCCCTGCTTTTTCCAATGTTGCGTGAGATTCCTTCACGGGTGCAAAGAGAAAATCGTCACTGCCAATTCCGATCCATAAGAGCCGCAGTTGTTGGTTAAGTCTTGTCGCATTCGCCAAACCCCCGTCGTAGTCTTTCGTGGCGTCGGTTATGTCAATCGCAGGACTGAATGCCCCGATGTAGGCAAACTGATCCAAATGATGTAGACCGATGCGGAGCGCCTGAGCCCCACCCATGGAAAGGCCGACAATCGCCCTGTGCTCGCGGTCAGCCACCGTGCGAAAATTTGCGTCAATAAATGAAATCAGGTCTCCGGAAATGACGCGATCGAACGTCTCGTAACGTTCGGTCATGAAGTAGCGCGCCACTTGCTCGACCGGTGGCGGCTGAGGCGGCTGAAAACCTGGTCCAGGCTGACCATTCTCATGCACGATGATCATTGGCTTGGCTTTGTGAGCAGCGACCAAATTGTCCAGAATGAAGTTCGCATGGCCCTGGTCCGCCCAACCGGCTTCGTCTTCTCCATACCCGTGCTGAAGATAAAGGACCGGGTAGCGTAACCCACTCTGATCGTATCCCGGCGGCGTATAAACGAAAATCCGTCGCGTCTCGCCTGTCGTTTTCGAGACATACCACTCGCTGCGCACTGCACCGTGCGGCACATCTGTGATGGCAAAGAAATCGGAATCTGAGCCGGGGACTTCCAGCCCGCTGACTTCTCTCCGCGCGGCGAAAAAGACCCTGCTTCCCGGATCGTTCGCGGGAAACCCGTCAACGGAAATCGCGTAGTAGTGGAATCCCACCAACAGTGGAGTGGTCGTTACGCTCCAGTACCCGTCCTCGCTTTTGACCATGTCAAATGTCGACTGGCCAAATTCCATCAGGACCTGCACCTTGTGCGCCTGGTCGGCTCGTACACGGAATGTTGCGCTCAGGTCGCTGTTGATTCGGGGGAATTCAGCATCCGGAATGTTCGTGGTTGGCCGAACCGATGCGCTCTGCCCCAGGCACACACCGCAGAGCAAGATGCTAACGAGTGCGATTTGCTTGATTGTCACTCTGCCCTGCAATTCCACTCATGCGATACAGGAGCCGCCGAGAGTCTATTTCTTGATGCCAGAACTCAACTTGCCCGTCAACATCGTGAGGTCGATTGCGTCCGCCATCGCCTTGTAACCGGTGGCACTGGGGTGAAGGTGATCACCTGAGTGATAGCCTTCGCGAAACTGACTTGGATGGTTTGGATCACGCACAGCTGCGTCGAAATCGAAAACTCCGTCGAAAGCGCCACCGGTACGAATCCATTGATTCACCGCCAGACGCATCGCTTCGCCATCCTCGCTGTAGTAGTCGGCGCCTTCGTAAGGGGTCAATGTAGCGCCGAACACCTTGATTCCGTGTTGATGAGCGCGTTCGATGATTTGTCGTAGACCCGTGATGAGGTCTTCCGCGCTGACCACCTCATGCGTGAACGGCGTCTCCTTCACTATGGTGCCATTCGGTAATCGCGGCTTCATGTGCGGCCAGCCGATATCGTTGATTCCTTCGAGGACGATCAGGGTCGAAACGCCGGGTTGCGCCAACACATCGCGATCGAGTCTTGCTAGCGCACTCACTCCGGCGCCATCGTGCAAGATTCGGTTGCCGCCGATTCCTTCGTTGACAACGGCCAGAGTCGCCGAGTCTTGCCCAACGGCGAGGCGATTTGCCAATAGATCCGGCCAGTCCGAATACTCGCCTGGTTTCGCCCCAACGCCATCCGTGATCGAATCGCCGAATGTAGCGACAGCTGAGGTCTGATTGGGGGCCCACACCTCGACGTCTGCCAACCAGTACCACGAGCTTTTCGTCGTCGGGTTCGGTATGTCTTGTCGTGCGGTGAGATCACCTGACTCAGAGATATATGTTTCGTGCTGGGCCCAGAAATGCACGCTAGAAGACGTCGTCTTCTCCGGGAGGTAAACACTCACAGCAAGTTCGCTCAAAGGAAGCACCTTCAATTCAATCGGGTCGCTGAGTATGGGCGCTCCTGGCGGAAGGGTGACCGATGCTTTGCCGCCGAAGGTCAAGGCGTGGTCAGACTCGGGCACGATCGCCGACGCTTTCGATGAAAGCGCAACATGCGCGGACCCGATTTTCAGCGAGGTTGTCCCAAACGCATTCGAGAACCTGATGCGCAGGCGTTCTCCACCAATCGTCGGCCTAACAATCATGCGGATGGTCTGGTTCTCGAATACGGGGGACGGTGGAAGCCCCGGAAATGACAGTGGGGCGTGGACGGCGGTGCTCCAGACACTGACCCAATGTCCGCTATTGGAGGAATCCTCAGCCCAGACCTCAACAAACAGAAGCATTGCCAGGCAGAACGCCCCAATGATCCGCAGAATCGTTTTACTCCGCACTATGGCTCCTCTCCAATCCAGCACCTTCCTCTATGCCGGCATCCAGAACGGATCACCCGACGGGATGAATCCGATCGGCACTTCGGTCACAAATGTCCTCAGCCAGCGGGCGCACTCGTCCATGCCGGCCTCTTCCCCGCCCTCATGTGGAAGCTGGATCAGAGCCTTCTTCTGCCCCGAGGCAATCGCATCTCGAACGTACTCGGCGGCTT
>Ga0335080_10000668_pt1 | contig 32035 bp, 26 predicted proteins | sample Lox_Sample_34_FD_206720 | JGI IMG/M metagenome (GOLD analysis project Ga0335080, IMG submission 206720) | Soil microbial communities from Loxahatchee National Wildlife Refuge, Florida, United States - Lox_Sample_3.4 | ecosystem: Environmental > Terrestrial > Soil > Wetlands | place: USA... | reverse complement strand
GTGCTTCGACAGCACCTTGGTGATGGCCGCCGTCAACGTCGTCTTCCCATGATCGATATGCCCGATCGTCCCCACATTGCAGTGCGGCTTCGTCCGCTCGAATTTCTCTTTCGCCATTTTGTTCCTCTAACTGCCAGCTCTCAGCTTCTAGCTCAAAATCCTTGTCATCCTGGTTTCCACCACGCCGCCGGGCTCAGACGCCCGGCTAAACGGAGTCATTTCCCTACCGTCTTCCCCTGCACTCGCGCGATGATCTCCTCCGCCACCGAGCGCGGGGCCTCCTCATAACGCGCAAAATGCATCGAGTAGGTCGCCCGCCCCTGGGTGCTCGAGCGCATGTGCGTGGCGTATCCAAACATCTCCGCCAGCGGCACAATGGCCTTGATTACCTGCGAGCCTGCCCGATGCTCCATGCCCTCGATGCGCCCGCGTCGCGAACTCAAATCGCCCATGATGGCTCCCGCGAAGTCCTCCGGCACTACCACTTCCACCGACATCACCGGCTCCAACAGCACCGGCGAAGCCTTCCGCGCCGCCTCCTTGAAGGCCATCGAACCCGCGATCTTGAAGGCCATCTCGCTCGAATCCACGTCGTGATAGCTGCCGTCGTAGAGCGTCGCCTTCACGTCCACCATTTCGTATCCCGCAAGAATCCCGCCTTCCATGGCTTCCCGGATTCCCTGGTCGATCGGCTTGATGTATTCCTTCGGCACCGACCCGCCCACAATGTCGTTGACAAACTCGTAGCCCTTGCCCGGCTCCTGCGGCTCAATGCGAATCTTGGCATGGCCGTACTGCCCCCGGCCGCCCGTCTGCCGGATGTATTTGCCTTCCGCTTCCGACGCCTTGCGGATCGTCTCCCGGTACGCCACTTGCGGCTTGCCCACGTTGGCTTCCACCGAGAACTCCCGCATCATGCGGTCGATGATGATCTCCAGATGCAACTCCCCCATGCCGCTGATGATGGTCTGCCCGCTGTCGGGATCGGTATGAACTTTGAACGTAGGGTCTTCCTGCGCCAGCTTGGACAGCGCCAGCCCCATCTTTTCCTGATCGCCCTTCGTCTTCGGTTCCACCGCCACCGCAATCACCGGCGCCGGGAATTCGATGGACTCCAGGAAGATCGGGTGCCGCTCGTCGCAGATCGTGTCCCCGGTCGTCACGTTCCGCAAACCCACACAGGCGCAGATGTCGCCCGCGTAGATCTCGCTGATCTCTTCCCGCTTGTTGGCATGCATCTTCAGCAGCCGTCCGATGCGCTCGCTGCGTTGCTTGCCGGTGTTGTACACCGAGTCCCCCGTCTTCAGCTGCCCGGAATAAATCCGCACAAACACCAGCTGCCCGACGAACGGGTCGGTCATGATCTTGAACGCCAGCGCGGAGAATGGCTCTTTGTCGTCCGCCTTTCGCTCCACCGCATTGCCCGTATTCGGATCGGTCCCTTTCACCGCAGGAATGTCCACCGGCGAAGGCAGGAAGTCCACCACGGCATCCAGCAGTGGCTGTACTCCTTTGTTCTTGAACGCCGTCCCGCAGATCACCGGAAATACCTTCAGCGCGATCGTCGATCGCCGCAGCGAAGCCTTCAGCTCCTCCGGCGAAATGCTCTCGCCTTCCATGTACTTGTGCAGCAACTCATCGTCGTTCTCGACGATGGTCTCCACCATCTGATTGTGGAACGCATTCGCCTTCTTTTTCAGCTCTTCAGGGATCTCCTCAGTCTCGTATTCCGCGCCCAGGGTCTCATCGTTCCAGATGATCGCCTTCATCGCGAACAGGTCAATCACGCCCCTGAACTTGTCTTCCTGGCCGATGGGCAGCTGGACCGCCACCGGGCGGGCGTTCAGCCGCTTGCGGATAGTGTCGATGGCGTGCTCGAAATCCGCCCCCATCTTGTCCATTTTGTTGATGAAACAGATTCGCGGGACTTCGTACTTGTCGGCCTGCCGCCACACCGTTTCCGACTGCGGCTCCACTCCGTGCACCGCGTCAAACACCGCGCAGGCCCCGTCCAGCACCCGCAGCGAACGCTCCACTTCAGCCGTGAAATCGACGTGCCCGGGCGTATCGATAATATTGATGCGGATGTCCCGCCACACACACGTGGTCGCCGCCGAGGTGATGGTGATCCCGCGCTCCTGTTCCTGCTCCATCCAGTCCATCGTGGCTGTGCCCTCGTGGACCTCCCCAATCCGGTGCGTTCTGCCCGTGTAGAACAGAATGCGTTCGGTCGTAGTGGTCTTGCCGGCATCGATGTGGGCCATGATGCCGATGTTCCTGCACCGTTCTAGTGGGACTGTTCTAGGCACGACCGCTACTCTTTCTGGGCTCCAAACTCGCTTGATGCTTTACTTGGCAATTGAGTAATTTTGAAAATCAAAAAAGCGCTGTCTCAAACGCCTCTCCCCTTGCCCAATTACCCGATTTCGCAATTTCTCGATCGTTACCAGCGGTAATGCGCAAACGCCTTGTTGGCCTCGGCCATGCGATGCACATCCTCTTTCTTCTTGATGGCGGCCCCGCGGTTGTTGGCCGCGTCCAGCAACTCGTTGCTCAGCTTGTCGATCATCCCCTTCTCGCTCCGCCCCCGCGAGTAGGTAATCAGCCAGCGAATCGCCAGCGAGGTTCGCCGGTCGGCGTTCACTTCCACCGGCACCTGGTAGTTCGCTCCGCCCACGCGGCGCGTCTTCACTTCCAGCAGCGGCTTGCAGTTCTCCACCGCCTTCTTGAACAGCTTCAGCGATTCGTCGCCTCCCTTTTGCTGCAGCCGCGTCAGCGCCTCGTAAAAGATGTTCTGCGCCGTCGACTTCTTTCCCGCCCACATCATGGAGTTGACGAACTTCGTCACCAGGTCCGACCCGTATACCGGATCGGAAGCCACCGTTCTCTTGCCGATATGTCCTTTTCTAGGCATGATTCTCTGCTCTCAGCAAACTGTCGTTGTGGGCCGCCGGCTGGCCACTTCCCACCGTCACTTCGGCCGCTTCGCTCCGTATTTCGACCGTCCCTGCTTGCGGTTGGCCACGCCCACCGCATCCAGCGTGCCGCGAATCACGTGATAGCGTACTCCCGGCAGATCCTTCACCCGCCCCCCGCGGATCAGCACGATCGAGTGTTCCTGCAGGTTGTGCCCCACGCCCGGTATGTAGGTCGTCACTTCGATTCCATTGGTCAGCCGCACTCGGGCCACCTTGCGTAGCGCCGAGTTCGGCTTCTTCGGCGTTTGCGTGTACACGCGCGTGCACACTCCGCGCTTCTGCGGACATCCCTGCAGCGCCGGACTCGCCGTCTTGTAGCGCGGCCGTCTGCGGCCCTCTCGCACCAGCTGGTTGAATGTAGGCACTCTCGCCGCTCCTTGAAATCCTTGCGCCTCCCATCCACACCTTCGCCCTCAGGCGAGGCTGCGGGAATAGCGCCATGCAACCTTGTCAATCCAGAGGCTGGATGGCGAACGCGCCAACCATGTTTCCGCCCACGGCGGAAGATTTTCCTGCCATTCGGACTAACGCTTTCGACGGTGGCGCCACGCCCGCTTCCGGGAGGCGCTCCGTTTCGTCAGCACCGCCCTGCATAGCCCCTCCATTGCCGGAGGTGCGCGCAGAGCGCTTCAGCGAGGGTATCTTCGGATTCCCCGAAGATTTGTATCCTTACGGCTCAGCTGTTCTTACTGGGGTCTTCGCCTACGACTCAACTCAGAGCGAACGGGATCCAACGCCCACAGGCAAGCCTGAATGAACTCGCGGAACCTTACGAATATAGCAACTTGGGCCGCACATCGTCAACCTCGCCCACCCGCATCTCATCGCTAAGACTTACGGTTCGGTCCCAGTCTGCCCTGGCCGGTTAAAAGGCGCGCTTGGCACCGGGCCCTTAGGTTGCCGAAACACTCGGCAGCCTCTACACTGTGAAATTCCCAGTTAGCAGATGCGCTCATCTTGTGGATAACCATGAGGTGGAGGATTGATGGGTAGGTCCCGTTGTCTGGCAGGCCTGCTGGTTTGCCTGATGCTGTTCTTGGCCGGCTGCGGCAACAAGGGCGCGGTCAACACCACCACGTTTCCTGTTCCCAATAGCATTGCCATCAGCCCTGCGCCCGACCTCTCGCTCGAACAAGGTACCGACCAGGTCTTCACTGCCACCGTCTTCGGCGCCAGTCAGCAGGCCCTTACCGAACCCGTCATTTACCAGTCCAGTAACACCGCCGTGCTCACTGTAGCCAGCAATGGCGCCGCCTGCGCCGGCTCCTGGGATTCGCTCGCCAATCCCACCGTCTGTACCCCTGGACCGGTCGGAGTGGCCGAGGTCATCGCCACCGCTCAGGGCGTCAGCAGCCCCGCCACCCGCGTCTACGTACACCAGCACATAGATAAGGTAGTGGCCAGCCGCTTCCTCCTGCCCAACGAGCCGCCTCCCACCGCTCCCTGCTCTTCAGTCGGTCAAACTGCTCATTACAAAGCCACTGCCTATAGCCGTGGGCAGGACATCACCTCCACAGTCGGAATCTTCACCTGGCAGGCGGTGAATATCTCCGTCGCAACCCTCGCCGTCGCCGCCCACGACGGCAACGGACTGCTCGCCGGCCAGCTCACCGCGAAAGCCGCCGTGCCCGGCGTCACTCCTCTCTTCGCTTCCATCGGCGCCACTAACAGCAGTCCGGTCAACTTCACCACCTGCGCCGTCCAATCCATCCAACTGGCGGTGAACGGAAACAGCTCCAATACCATCATCTCCAGCGCCGGAGGAGTAGCCGCGGCCACGGCAACCGTACTCGACATCACCGGAACCACCATTCCCGCCTCCTCCCTTACCTGGAGCACATCGGAACCAGGGTCGGTTACCGTAAGTGAAGGATCCCTGACTGCCTCCGCCTCCGGAACTGCCACCATCATTGCATCGTGCACACCGCCCACTTGTAACGTCGGTTTTCTCCCCAGCCTGCCCGTCTACCCGGAAAACGTCGTTACCATGCAGGTGATTCCCACCAGCAGTACTCCCAACGCCACGGTTTACGTCTCCAGCACCGGGTGCCGGAAGGTAGACGGCTGCGTCAGCACAATGGTGCCAATCACCGTCTCCACCACAAACACCGTGGGCAGCCAGATCACCCTGCCGGCCACGCCAAACTCTCTGGTGTTCTCTGCCAAGGGCGACAAAGGCTATCTTGGAACCGATTCCGGGTTGCTCGGCGCCGCCGGTCTCATGGTATTGAACACCGGCAGCACCACCAGCCCTCAGCAGTTCCCCTCCGCACCCGGCAAAGTGCTCGCCGTTTCACCCGACGGCTCGCTGGTAATTGTCTCCGACACCGCCGATACCCCCGCCCAGGTTTACGTCTTCAATACCACGCGCAATTTTGCTACACCTCTGTACATCAGCGGAGCCACGGCGGCCAGTTTCTCTCCCGACAGCCTCAAGGCCTACATCGTGGCTGGCAGCATTCTCTATCTCTATTCCCAGCTGGATCATCTTCAGACCATCCCGCTGCCCGCTCCGGCACACGATGTCTCTTTCCTCGCCGAGGGCGCCTTCGCCTATCTGGCCGGCGGCTCAGCCTCGGGAGTCATGGTGCGCAGAACCTGCGACAATGGCCTCGCCGATAACGTAACTACCCCGGGAACTCCCGGCTTCATTCGAACCTCGCCGGATGGGAAAACCATGGTTGCGCTCGATCCGCCCACCCTGGACGTCATCACCGCCGACGCTACCCCGGTCGGTTGCTCTCCGCCCATCAGCGATAGCGTGACTTCCATCAACCTGGGCCGGGGCGACTTTACCGCCCGGCAGCTGATTCTCTCCGAAGACGGCTCGGCCGCCTACATCATCGCCGTGGGCTCGAGCCAGGTCTTCGTCTTCAATATTCCATCGGCGATCGCCGGCGGAATTGCCCTGGCCGGGGATGCCATTCCCGTTCAGGCCTCGCTGACCCCGGATGGAACCCTGCTGTTTGTGGCCGCCAGCGACGGCCTGGTGCACGTTCTTGACACCGGGGCCCTGCGCGACGTGCAGCAGATTTCCTTCCCTCAGAATTTTTGCTTGAACTCGGCGGGACAACCTGAGTCTTTCACCTGCAAGCCCGACCTGATCGCGGTCAAGCCCTAAGGCCGCCGTCCTGGGCCTTCCCTAATTCCTTCCCCACGCTATCGAGAACGCCGTTGACGAATTGCACCGACTCCGGACTGGAGAACTTGCGCGCGATTTCCAGCGCCTCGTTGATGACCACCGCTCGCGGCGTCTCGGGAAAGCCCACCAGCTCCGCCACCGAAGCCCGCAGCAGATTCCGGTCTACCGCCGCCATGCGGTCCATGCGCCAGTGCTCCGCGTGACGCTCGATCAGCCCGTCGATCTCCGCCGTCCGGTCGGTGGCCACGCGGAACAGGTCTTCGGCGAAACCGCGAACGTCTTCCTGGATCGAATGATGTTCGCGCCAGAATGTCGTTCGCACTTCCTCCGGCGTCTGCCGGCCCATGTCGGCCTGGAACAGCATCTGCAATGCCAGTTCGCGCGATTTACGGCGGGTCCCCATGGCAGGTGTCAGCGTTCAGTCTACAGGAGATGGGTCGAAACCCGGTCTCAACCCCTGCCGACCTTGGACTTCGATTTCGCGCCCGCGCTGCGAGCCTTGTGGCGAACTGCGGACACGGGCCCGCGGGCGACCGCTTTCTTCAGATTGGCCATCTCTACCGCAGCCAGGGCGGCCTCGAATCCTTTATTCCCCATCTTCAGCCCGGCGCGGTCGATGGCTTGTTCCAGAGTCTCGCAAGTGAGCACACCGAATGCGTGAGGAACCCCGGTCTCCTGCGCGGCTTGGCCGATCCCTCGGGCCACTTCGTTCACAATCACGTCGTAGTGCGCCGTATCGCCGCGCAGAAGGCATCCCAGGCAGATGATCGCCTGGTACTTTCCGGTTTCCGCGAGCGTGCGGGCGGCGGAGGGAATCTCGAATGAACCCGGCACGCGCACTATTTCGATGTCATTTTCTTTCGCGCCGGAACGAATCAGCCCATCGTAGGCGCTGCGCAAGAGCCTCTCGGTAATGAACTCGTTGAACCGCGACACAACGATTCCGAAACGAAGTCCGGAGCCATCGAGCTTTCCCGCGAGCGTTTTCCGCCGGATTGCTTCTTCATCCTTCTTACTGGTCATCCGAACCCGTCCTGAGCGAAGTTCTTCACTCGCATGCGAATCACCCGGCGTCGCGGGAATCTTGACCGGGACTACTTCCCTTTGAACTGCGCTGGACGTTTTTCCAGGAACGCCGTCGTGCCTTCCTTCTTGTCTTCGGTGGCGCAGGCAACGCCGAACAGAACCGCCTCCAGGTATAACCCCTCGGCCAGCGTCATCTCCATGCCTTTGTTTACCGCCTCCATCGCGTATTGCACTGCCAACGGCGCATTGGCGATGATCTTCTGCGCCATGGCCTCCGCCCGCGGGATCAGTTCCGCCGCCGCCACCACCTCATTGACCAGCCCAATGCGATGCGCCTCCTGCGCCGTGATCATCTCTCCCGCCAGCACCAGTTGCATCGCCAGACCTTTGCCCACCAGGCGGGGCAGGCGTTGCGTTCCGCCATATCCCGGAATGATGCCCAGCTTCACCTCCGGCTGCCCCAGCTTGGCATTCTCGCTCGCCAGCCGCATGGTGCATGCCATGGCGATTTCACAACCTCCGCCCAGCGCAAATCCATTGATGCAGGCGATCACCGGTTTGCCCAGGTTCTCGATCAGGTTCAACACCGACTGTCCACGATGCGTGTATTCCTTCCCCGACACCGCATCGTGCTTGGCAAGTTCCCCGATGTCAGCTCCGGCAATAAAAGCCTTCTCCCCGGCCCCGCTAAAAATCACCACTCGAATCCCCGCGTCATTCTTGACCTCATGAAACGCCGCTCGCAGCTCTTCCATGGTGGCCATGTTGAGCGCGTTCAGAACTTTCGGCCGGTTGACGGTGACGTAGGCGATGGAGTTTTTCTTTTCGAGAAGTATGTTTTCGTAGGTCATAGTCAGAGCCTGCCGTGCAGCACAAAGTCAGGCGGCATTGAAGTTTAGCTGAAAGCACGCAAAAACTCACGCCTTAGCGGGAACGCTGGAACGACCAGGGATACAGCTCGTAGCAGATCATCGCGGTCACAATACCGGAAGGAATCACCAGCCACCACATGTTGCGGAGGTAAGCCGGTCCGCCTAGCAGATAGGAAACTCCTGCCACCTCGTGTACCTGGAAAAAATCGATCGGCAAGAGGAAGAGACGCTCTAGCGCCGCGGCTATGAGACCGCCCCCGGCAAGCCAGACCCAGCCGGTTGCGGGTCCGAGGTGACGGGCTGCCAGCGTGAGCAACCCAACGAAGGTAAGAGAGGCCAGGGCCCCGATTTGAAATCCAAAACAAAACAAAACCAGGAAACCGCGAGGCCCACCCAGTTTCGACCCGACCACAAGGGACAATGAAAAGGCTGTCACCGCGCAGCAAACGGACACCGCAACGGCAAAGTAAGCTAATACCCGCAGCGCTCGGCTGAGTAAAGAGACGCGAACGGCGCCCACCAGAGGAGTCCGACCTGTGGTTTGGAGGAAATACTTTCGCACGGGATGATGCAACAGCAGCCAAAGGCCAACGAAGTCCGACGCCATGAAAACAACCGAACGCAGCGTCATTGCCTTCAGGCTGCCCGCCGCCTGAAGCAAGAAAAACAAGATCTGTGCGCAAAAGACGCCTTCGGTCAAGACCGCCAGCGCCCAGGCCCAAGCTTTCTTCCGCCAGAGTCCGTAGTACGAGACCGCGAGCGCTACCAGCCCCATCGCTTCTTGCAGAATGACCGGTAAGAATGGCTGGTGATAAGCCGCATAACGAGGCTAGGCAGCCAGCACCCGGAAACCGCCCCATGCGGCCGTGAGAAGACCTACGCCCTGAAACACGAGGACTGCCCATACCCACCCGGATCGAGCATCGGAGTTCGATGTCACGCGCTGTCCGGCTAGCGTAACGCGGCAGGAGCCGTTGCTGTCGGAGGAATTGGCGGGTAGCAAAACCTTGGTAACGGCGGGCTTCGCCGCGCGCAGATCAGCGCTACAGCTTGTTCGCCTTCGGACTCTCCGGATTCGACCAATCGTAAAATCCCTTGCCGGTCTTTCTCCCGTACCAGCCCGCCATCACCAGTCGCTTAAGCAGCGGAGGCGACGCAAAGCGCCGTTCCTTGAATTCGTCGTACATCACCTGGGTGATGTAGTAAGTCGTGTCCAGCCCCACAAAATCCAGCAGCGTGAACGGGCCCATCGGATATCCGCAGCCCAGCTTCATGGCGTTATCGATACCCTCAATCGAGCCCACGCCCTCCTCATAGGCCCGAATTGCGTCCAGCAGGTATGGCACCAGCAGCCGGTTCACCACGAACCCGGTCTTGTCCGAAGTCCGCACCGGCACTTTGCCCAGCTTCTTGCCGAACTCGTAGGCCGTCTCGTAGACCTCGTCCGCCGTCGCTATCGTGCGCACCACCTCCACCAGCTTCATCAACGGCACCGGATTGAAAAAATGCAGCCCGATGAAGCGCTCCGGCCGCCGCGTCGCCGTCATCAGCTCGGTGATCGAAATCGAGGACGTGTTCGAGGCGAAGATCCCCTCTTTCTTCACGATTCCATCCAGCGCCGCGTACATCTTCTTCTTCTCTTCGAGGTTCTCGATCACCGCCTCGATCACGATGTCGCACTCGGCCATATCCTCCGGCCGGGTCGTCCCCTTCAGCCTGGCTCGAGTCTCATCTTTCTGCTGCGCCGTGATGCCGCCCTTCTCCGGGGGGCGCTCGGCGAACTTGGTCAGCGACTTCTCGATGCCCGCAAACCCCTTGTCCAGAAACTTCTGCTCCACTTCGAGCACCGTAACCTCAACTCCCGCCATCGCCGCCACCTGCGCGATACCCGAACCCATCAGCCCGCAGCCCAGTACCCCGGTCTTCTTAATCTCCATGATCCCTTTTCCTCGCCTGTAATTGCTCCCATGGCGGCCCGGCGATCAGTTCAAACTCTCCACCACCATCGCAATTCCTTGTCCCCCGCCGATGCACGCCGTCGCCAGTCCGTATTTTTTCTTCCGCCGCCGCAATTCATAGAGCAGGGTAATCACCAGCCTCGCCCCCGTCGCCCCCAGCGGATGCCCGAGCGCAATCGCGCCCCCGTTCACATTCACCTTTTCCCGGTCGAGTCCCAGCTCTTTTTCCACCGCCAGGTACTGCGCGGCAAAAGCTTCATTCACTTCGATCAGGTCAATGTAGTCGAGCGTCAGCCCCGCCTTTTGCAGTGCGATCTTGGACGCAGGTACCGGCCCACGCCCCATCAGCCGGGGTTCCACTCCCGCGATTCCCCAGCTTACAATCCGGCCCAGCGGCTTGATGCCGCGTTTTCCCGCTTCCTCCAGCGGCATCACCACTACTGCCGCTCCGCCGTCCACAATCCCGCTCGCGTTTCCCGCGGTGACCGTGCCATTTTTCCCGAATGCCGGCTTCAGCTTTCCCAGCCCCTCCATGGTCGTCTGCGGACGCCGGTGGTCGTCCTCGCTGAACATCTCTCCACTCGGCTCACCTTTGCGATCCTTCAGCGGCACCGGCGCAAGCTCTTCCTGAATGCGCGCGCCCTTGTAGGCATCCTCGGCGCACTTCTGCGAGCGCAGCGCGAACTCGTCCTGTGCCTGGCGCGTAATGCCCTGCTGCTCCCCATAAAGCTCCGCCGTGTTCGCCATGTACAGGCCGCAATAGGTGTCCAGTAGCGCCACCATCAGCGAGTCTTCCAGCTTCCCGCCCGGAGCCAGCGTGAACCCGTCGCGCCCGCGGATCGAAAATGGCGCCTGCGACATCGCCTCCATTCCCCCCGCCAGTACCACTTTGGCTTCCTCCAGCTGAATCATCTGCGCCGCGTTCACGATCGCCTGCATGCCGCTGCCGCACAGACGATTCACCGTCAAGGCTGGCGTCTCGATCGGCAACCCGCTGCGCAATCCGGCGTGCCGCGCCCCATAGAGCGCGTCGCCCGAGGTCTGCTGCGCGTTTCCGAACACCGCGTGGTCGAACTGCCCCGGCTCGAGCCCGGCCCTCTCGATCGCCGCCTTCCCCGCCACCGCGCCCAACTCCTGCGCCGTGAAGTCCTTAAGTTTGCCGCAGTAGCGCCCGAAAGGCGTACGAGCGCCGCTGACGATAGCAATGTCACCCGGTTTCAACATGGAATTCCTGGGATGAGATAAGTTGCGATTGGAACAATGCGACTGCTCAGTTTAACAGCCGGGATTCAGGACGGGCAAACCGCCGCTTCCGCAAATAAACTCGCTCACGCCACCGCTGCCGCGGCTACCGATGCCGGCTGCGCCATCACTTTTCCATCGCCTTGCCCCACCGCCGTCCGCAAGGCCTGTTCCGCCCGATTGATCACTTCGGTCACGATATCCACGGCATCGTACTCCGCCCGCACCACCGCCTCCGCCAGCCCCGCATTGAAGCGGATCGCGCCCCCGCTCTCCCCTGCCCGCGCCTGTCCGAGCAGCCGTTGCAGTTTCTCCGCCGCCATCAGGCCTTCTTTTTCCGAGGTCTCTCCCAGCACAATGGCAATCGTCGTGGCCTCGTAGCGGAATGCCAGATCGTTCTGCCGTATGTTGGCGGAAAACAGCTTCCCGATCTGCTGCATCATCCCCTCCACGCCCGCTTCCCCTAGCTCTTTGAGAGTTGCCGCCTTCTCTCCGAACTGCATCAGCAGAACCGTCAGCGGCGTGCTTTGCTGTGCGTTGCGGCGAGTCTCTGCCATTAAAAGGTCGAGATAGGAAGCCCGTTTCAGCAATCCCGAGCGCTCGTCCGTCACCGAAAGGTTTTTCACCAGGCGCCGCAAACCCGCATTGTTCAGCGCGATCAGGATCTGGTCGCTGATGGTCTTCAGCACCACCAGGTCGTTCGGGTTCCAGCTTCGCGCCACTCCGTGCGCCACCAGCAGCACTCCCACCTGTTCCGATCCATCGGTCAGCGGCAACGCCAGCAGCGATGCGATCCCCAGCTGCGTGAGCTGATCCCGCGCATCTTCCATGTCCCCCGAGGCTTGCGTATCGTCGATCGTCAGCGTTCCCTGCCCGATCGCCAGGTCGTGCGCCGCGGCTACGATTTTTTCCAGTGCCTTCGCCTGCCCCGGATGCGTCCCTTCGCTGCAGTACTCCTTCACGTTGGTGCTGTGAAGTCCGGGCTTGCGCATGGCCACTATGCACCGCCGTGCCTTCCATTGCCCTCCGATTTCGCTTGCCGCCGTGCTCAGCACCGCGTCCGCCGTGCTCTGCCGGTACAGCTTGCGCGTGATGTCGGCCACCCGCGCGAATCCGCTGACATCCGTCGCTTGGGCCGCCGCTGCGGGCGCCGCGCTCGGCGTCGCCGCTGTGCTGGCCGCCGGCGTAACTCCCGCCGGCGCCGGACCCGCCCCCGAATACTGCGGAACCAGTCCCGCCGTCAGGTAAAGCTGTTGCAGATCGTGATTCCGTTCCTCTTCCCTTGGAAACAGCTCCTGAATCCGCTGCAGCCGCTCGATCGCCTTGGTGCGCATCCCGTACTGCACCAGGATCTCCGCTTGCAGCATCAGGTCCTGCAGAGCCGCCGCTCCCAGCATGGTTTCCGCGTTTCGTGTAGGCCCCGCCGAGACATCCGCCATGCTGGAGAATCGCGAGGCGATCACCTTGAAGCGGTTGTCTTCAATCTTCCCCCGCAGCATCTCCAGCCGCTTCTGGTGCCCCGGCTCATAGGCGTCGATCTCCGCCGCCCGGTCCAGCGAATCCGCCGCCTTGGCGTAGTTCCCCAAACCGTAGTGCAGGTCGAAGAGCTTCAGCAGCGTCTGGCAATAATCGCTCTCCCGGTTGGAGGAGTTGAACTGCTCGCTCATGAATTCGAGCATCTCCGCTGAAGCCCGGTGTCTCGACATGATCTCCTGCATCATGGCCAGGAACGCCCTGCGATCTCCCTTCCGGCGCTGATACTGTTCCAGCTTCCGGGCCACCGCCACCGCTTCCTCATCCTGTTGCGCATCCAGAAAACGTCCGATCAGGTCGGCTATGTCCGGCGTGCGCGCCGGATTCTCCTCGAACAATTGCCAGCGGACGGGCTCCGCATCCGTCAGACGATTGGCGTCCAGCAGCGCCCGGGCGTAGGTCTCGCGCATCTCTTCCGAAGCCCCGCCGCTCGCTACCTGCGACTCCAGCACGAAAATCGCCGCCCCAACCTGCCCCTGCTCGATCAGGTTCCGGCTGTACTGCAGCGCCGTGTCTGGGTCGGCAGGATTTTCGCTGTAGGCCCGCTCAATCCACGTGGCCGCGTTCCCTCCCGCCGCCTTTGTGAACTCCGCCACCTTCAGGAATGCCGCCGCCGCCGTTTTCCCGTCCTTCAGCTCCGATGACAATTCTCCCAGCCGTAGGAAGTTCTTTTCCGAGGCGTCCAGGCGAAGAACTTTTTGCAGCGCCTTGAGCGATTCAGGCTTGCGCCCCTGTTTACTCAGCTCCTCGAATGCCGTCTCGTAGGTCTCCAGCGCCAGCTTGCGGTTGGAATTCTCCAGCAACTGGCCGAATCGCAGCTTCTGCTCCCAGGTTGGATTCACGAAGCGAGCCAGTTTCTTGTAGGTCAGGCTGGCGCGTGTCGCATCGCCGGCCTCGATCTGCCTTTCAAACATCGAGCCCAGCAGCTTGACCGCTTCCGGAATGCGCTGCAGCGAAAGGCAAAGATCGGAGGCCATCTGGCAAACCGTGTCATTGCCCGGTTCGAGCCCCAGTACCTGCAGATACTCTTCCAGGGCCTCGCTCGTCTTTCCTTTTTGCAGGAGCTTTTCGGCGCGCTCGACCCGCTTTGCGATTTCGCCCCTGTCTGCTCGCCTGGAAGTATCTGCCATGGTCTCTACGCGCGGACTAACCCACAGAAATTCTAGGAGTTGGTTACCAGTGCGGCAACGAAGTAACGAGCCCCCGCGGTTACGAAGGTCATGCTGGAAGGAAACCTTTGGGAATAAACCACTTTTCTGGTATACGTGCCCGATGACTGAACCCGCCGGTGATTCCCACGAACAGGGGCTGCGCCATCAGTTGAGCGCCGGCCAGATCGCCATGCTGTCGGTCGGCAGCTCCATCGGCACCGGCTTGCTGCTCGGTTCCGGGGCGGCCGTTCAGATTGCCGGCCCTGCAGTCATTCTCAGCTACGTCCTCGGCGCCTTCCTGGCCTGGACCGTTGCCAATGCCCTCGCAGAATTGGCCAGCGCTCATCCCGCAGCCGGATCGTTTGGCATTTACGCCGAGCTTTACCTGAATCCTTGGGCCGGCTTCATCGCCCGCTACGGTCTTTGGTTCGCGCTCGTCACTGCAGTCGGGGCCAGCCTGCTGGCCGCATCCACTTACTCAAGTTATTGGTTGCCCGGCGTCCCCGCCGTCGCCTGGGTTGCTGTCTATTCCATCCTGCTGCTTTTCATCAACTTCGCTTCGGTCGGCAGCTATGCCCGCTTCGAATATTGGTTCGCCATGGTGAAGCTGGTGACCATTGTGGCTTTCATCCTGGCTGGTTCCATGCTGCTGGCCGGTGGGCGTGTCGCCTCGCAATATCAGGCGCAGGGAGGCTTCCTGCCCCACGGGCCTGTCTCTCCTTTGCTGGCCGTGTCTTTTGCACTGTTCAGTTTTCTCGGAATCGAGATGGTGGCCGTTTCTTCCGGCGAAGTCCACTCTGCCCGCGACATTCCTCGTGCCGCCAGGCTGACCTTTGCCCTTCTGGTGTTCGTCTACGTGGGGGCGACTGTGGTACTGGTGGGCGTCGTCCCGGCCGCATCCAGCGGCGTCTCTCGGAGCCCGTTCGTCACCGTCTTCGACATCGCAGGAATTCCTGCCGCTTCCAGCTTGATCAACCTGGTGGTCCTCACGGCTGCTCTTTCCAGCGCCAACGCCAACATCTATGCCGCCAGCCGTATGCTCTTTTCCCTCGCCCGCGGCGGCTATGCGCCGCAGGCCTTCGGCAGGCTCAATGCATCCGGTTCGCCTCAGGCCGCCCTCCTCGTATCTGCCGTCGGCATTCCCCTGGCCCTCGCCACCGCCCGCTGGTGGCCGCATTCCGCATTTCTCTACGTTCTCGGTGCTTCTCTCTTCGGTGGCATGCTCGCCTGGTGGGTCGGATTGGCCGCGCACATATCGTTTCGCCGCCGCCTTTCCCCCGCCGAGCTCGCCGCCCTGCCCATGCGCACGCCGGGCGGCGCTTGGCTCTCCGCCATCGGCTTCGCCGGCATATTGCTCGCCATCGCTTCCACCTGGTGGGTTCCACAGACCCGCATCACCATCATCAGCGGCCTGCCTTACCTCGCCATTCTCACCCTGGCGTATTGGCTGTCCCGAAAGCCCCGCAAGGGCGATACAATTTCCCAATGACCGATGACTTGCTCCAGTACCGCGCTGAATTTCCCATCCTCGCTCGCACTACCTATTTGATCAGCAATTCGCTCGGCGCTATGCCGCGCGGCGTCTACGCCGCCATGAAAGGCTACGCCGATACCTGGGCAACCCGCGGCGTCCGTGCCTGGGAGGAACGCTGGTGGATGCTCGCGGCCGAGGTCGGCGATGAGATCGGCAGCCTCATGAACGCTGCGAAAGGCTCCGTCTCGACTCACCAGAACGTGACCACGTGCCAGGCCATCGTCGCCTCCTGCTTCGACTTCTCGGGCAAGCGCAACAAGATCGTCTACAGCGACATGAATTTTCCCTCGGTCATGTATTTCTGGGAGGCGCAAAGGCCTTACGGGGCCCGCGTTCACATGGTCAAGACCGACGATGGCGTCACCGTCCCCACCGAACGCCTGCTCGACGCCATCGATGAGACCACGCTGCTGGTGCCGGTTTCGCACGTGATTTTCCGCAGCGCCTATATCCAGGATGCCAAGGCCATAGTGGAAAAGGCTCACAAGGTCGGTGCCCATGTCATCCTCGACACCTTTCAATCGCTCGGCACCGTGCCCGTCGACGTTCAGGCTCTCCATGTCGACTTCGCTTGCGGCGGGGTTCTGAAGTGGCTCTGTGGCGGGCCCGGATTGGGCTACTTATACGTTCGTCCTGATCTCGGAGCGAAGCTCGAGCCCAAATTTACCGGCTGGTTCGCGCACCAGAATTCTATGGCTTTTGAAGTGGGACCCATCCGTTACACCGAGCCCCCCTTCCGTTTTATGAACGGCACCTCGCATGTACCCGCGCTCGAAGCCGCTCGCCCCGGATTGAAGATCATCGCCGAAGTCGGAGTTCCGCGGATTCGAGAGAAATCCAGGAAACAGACGGCGCGATTGATCGAACTTGCCGACCGCCATGGCTGGCCAGTCAATTCGCCTCGCGATCCCGACAAGCGCGGCGGCACCGTCTCCATTGATATGCCCGATTCGCAGGAAGTCTGCCGCGAACTCCTCAAGCGCGAAATCCTGGTCGACTGGCGGCCCAAAGCCGGTGTGCGCATGTCGCCCCACTTCTACAACACCAACGAAGAGGTGGAGACCGCCGTTGCGGCCGTCGAGGAAATATTGCGCGAGCGTTCGCTCGCCGTACGCTAGGCGTGCCACTTCGCTCTCGACGGGATTACGAACGTAAGTCCACCTGGCGATTTTCTGCTGTGGCATCGCTTCCTTCTCCGCTACGCTCAGGCGGAGCCATCTGCTAGAGTGTAGGCGGGTTTCGGGATCTCAACCGGTGAATTTGCTGCTCTCGATTCTTTTATCTTCCAGGAACGATCTCCCGGCCCTCGCGGCCATCGGGTCGCTGGTGGGCGTGTACCTGTTCTATCGCGGCCTTTGCCTGCTCCAGCGCAAACGCCTGATCCTCGATACTCCAGCCTCGAAAATTCGCAGCGCCGCCATGGGACTGGTGGAATTGAGTGGTCTCGCGGTCGGCCCGTACACCATGCATGCGCCCATCACCGGCATGCCCTGCTACTACTATCGCACCATGGCCTGGCAGTGGCAGCAGCGTGGCAAGAGCAGCGAGTGGGTCAAAGTCGCCGAGGAGAGCCTTCACCTGCCTTTTTTTCTCGACGACAACACCGGACGCGTGCTCGTCGACCCCCAGGACGCGGACCTGGAAATCCACCGCGACTTTCAGGAGGAGTTCAGCAGCTCCCTGTTCTCCAGCACCCTGGAGACTCCCGCCAACGTCATCGGCTTCCTCGGGCGCCACGGGGTTTCCACCGATCAGAAAATCAAGATCGAAGAATATTGCATCAAGCCCAAGAACTCTCTCTTCATCCTCGGCACTCTGGCGGAAAACCCGGGCCTTGCCGTGACTGACGTCCCCGTGCCCAGCCTGCCATCCCACCATTCGCTCCCGCTAAGCCCAATGTTCGCTGGCGGCAGTTCGTTCCGCGCCAGTATCGGTGGCAGCTCGCTTTCCTTCTCCCGTTTCCAGAGTGACACCGGTTCGCAGCAACTTATGACGGTCGCCTCCGAACCCGCGCCGGCCACTGCCCTCGACATGACACAGCAGCAGAGAATCGTCGCCGCCTTGAACAAGGCCGGCATCACCAGCCCCGCCGCCTGGGCCGCAGCCGGACTCGGCGCTGCCGCTGCCCCCACAGTCGCTCCGGCCACGTCTCCGGATGCCACCGGCTTCGATGCCCATCCTTCGGTCGTGCTTACGAAAGGGCAGCACAACTCCGCATTTCTGATTTCCTGGCGCAGCCAGCGTGCCGTCGCCCAGTCCCTCAGTTGGAAGTCGGCCCTGATGATCTGGGGCGGGCCTGCCCTCACCCTGCTCTGCGTCTATATCCTTGCCCTGCAGTACGGTTGGCGTTGACATGGCCGCTAAAGAGGAGCGATGAATAACGTCATCTCACTCGCCTTCCTGTTCGCCATCGTCGGCCTCGGCGTCTATGTGGTCATGATCTTCAATGGCCTGATTGCCCTCAAGAACGACGTGGTTAAAGCCTGGGCCAACATCGACATCCTCCTCAAGCAGCGCCACGACGAACTTCCCAAGCTGGTCGACGTCTGCAAAGGCTACATGGACTACGAGCGCGACACGCTGCAGAAAGTCACTCAGGCCCGCAGCCAGTATCAGCTCGCCCTCTCCGTCGCCCAGAAAGCCCAGGCCGACAAAAACACCACATCCGCTCTGCAGGGACTCTTCGCCGTCGCCGAAAACTACCCGCAACTCAAGGCCGATGGCAATTTCCTCAAACTGCAGAATCGCATCACCGAACTGGAGAACGAGATCGCCGACCGCCGCGAGTTCTACAACGACTGCGTCAACACCCTCAACATCCGCATTCAGCAGTTCCCCGATACCTTCATCGCCGCCTTCATGAATCTCCAGCCTCGCCCCATGTTCAACGTCGACGACTCGGAAAAAGCTCCCGTCAACATGACTTTCGGCGCCACTAACTGACTCAGGCCCGGCAACCCTGCCCCGCGGGTCATCAGCCTTCGCACCTCCGTCACCTCCAATCCGCAACCTTCTCCATTAGAATGGCCCGGTGAGTGACGCCGTTCGCATCGCCGTGCTGGGCGACTACGACCCCAAGTCCCCCACCCTCCCGGCCATCGAGAAATCGCTGCAGCACGCCTCCGCCAGATTGTCCGCCTCCGTCGAATGCAAATGGATCCCCACCCCATCCCTCGACGCTCCTGACGCCCCAAAACTGCTTGAGGCCTTCGACGGAATCTGGGCCGCTCCCGGCAGCCCCTACCAGAGCTTCGACGGCATGCTCAAAGGGATCGAGTTCGCCCGCCGTCGCGATTGGCCCTTTCTCGGCACCTGCGGCGGCTGCCAGTACGCCTTGATCGAGTGTGCTCGCAACGTGCTCGGAATCAAAGACGCCGACTCGGCGGAGAACAATTCCTCTTCCCAGAACATCATCATCTCCCCCGTCGCCTGCGCCGTGCCCAAACGCGCCAAGGGCGCCCCCAAACTCTCCGGCCCCATCAACGACATCCGCCTGCGCCCTGGCTCTTATCTCCAGTCGTTTTATATGCAGGAGACCGTCACCGAGGAATTCTTCTGCAACTTCGAGGTCAACCCCGACTACGAATGGGCCGCCATGGAGGCTGGCTTCCCCGTCGTCGCCCGTGGTCCCAACGGCGAAATTCGCGCCATCGAATCGCCCACTCACCGCTTCTTCATCGCCACTTTATTTCAGCCTCAACTCTCCTCCACCGCGAAAAAGCCCCACCCCCTCATCCTCGCTTTCCTCCAGGCCGCCGCCGACTGGGGGAAAAAGAAGCTCGACGACAGCGTCCTAGGCTAGCGATCTGTGGCCAGGTCGGGGCATCACCATCGCTCACCGCCTTCGCCTTCCCACGCTTCCCCGCCGCAGCAGGTTCCACGCTTCAATGTACTGCTCGTACTTGTGCCCGCCCCGCGGCGTCAGGTTCAATGATAGATTCCCCTCAACCACGGCAAACGGCACGATATACCACAGGTCAATCGGGACCAGATACACCGCAAAGAAATCCAGCTTGCCGGCTTGGTACTTTGTCCGCTTCGGCCCGATGATGTTGCAGGTGTAGCTGCCCTCCCGGCAAAAACTCGTGGACTTCACCTGGATCCGCGAGAAAATCCCCTCGCTATCCACTCCTACGTCATAGCTCGCCGAATCTCCATGTGGCCGCGACACGCAGAGCCCCCGCTCCACCGCCCGCGCCATGAAGCACAGCTCCGCCCACTCCCCTTTTTCCTTGCAGGTTCCCCCCGTCCTTCCTCGAACCGTCATTTTGTTCACTCCAAAAAGAAAACGCGGCCTGCGAAGGCCGCGCTCGAATTCTGCTTCTAGATCCAGATTAGCAAATTGCAGAGGGAAATCTCGCCACCCTCCGCGACATCATTTTCTTCGTCGAATCAGCGCGTTAGCCAAAAATCGTCCTCCCCGGGGACTTGACAAGGTCTGTCTCAAAACGCGATTTCCGCCGTTTTCAGCTTCCTCCCACGGTAACGTACAACTTCACTCCAAGCACCCTGGCATAACGTTCAAAATCCCGGTCGGTCGTCAGAATCTGCCAGTTTCTCCGTCCGGCTACCGCGCAGACCAGGAAATCGACCGCCGACCCGGCCACGCCTCTTGCCCGGCACTGGTTGTGCGCCCGCGCGCCTTCTTCATAATCGTCAATTTCGAGTGGCGGCTCCGGGAACGCTCTGAGATATGCCCGCATCTTCTCGAACCGCTCCGCCTCCCGCAGACCAGACAGCAATTCCTGCCGGATCGCGCCCATCATCTGCGCCCGTCCGTCGCGTATGAGTCCCCTCAGCGTCTCTGTCAATGCCTGCTCGCGCAAGTTCAGGTCGCCCGTCTGGCGGCGCAGTGCGAGCGACCATACCGGCGTATCCACCAGCACGCTCACGATTTCCGTCCGCGCCGCTCCGCCTTGTAGTCGTAGCCCGGATCGAACTCGAACTTGCCGAATGCCTCCAGCAGGCGCAGTTGCGCCCGCCGCCGCACGTACTCCTCGAGCGCGGCACTGACCGCTTCTTTCTTGGTCTTGTGCTTGCCCGCCCGCCGTGCCGCTTCGATCAGCTTGTCATCCAGCGCAAGATTGGTTGCCATGTGTGGATTATTACACACTATAGTGTGTAATGCCAAACGCACATCCGTGCCGGCTAGGCACTGTCGGGGAAGGGCACGACTTCAGTCGTGCGGACGAAGCGCGTGGGAAGGGCACGACTTTAGTCGTGCCGGGTGCGGCAGAAAAGAGATTCCCGCCCCGCAGGGCCACACGCTTTGAAAGGGCGCGACTTCATCCGTGCGGACCAAGAGCCGTCGGGGAGGGCACGACTTTAGTCGTGCCGGCGAAGAGCCGTCAGGAAGGCCACGGCTTCAGCCGTGCCGATACCCGCGGGTCCCGAAAACCAAAGTTTGTCATTCTGAGCAAACGCAAGTCGCGCCAGCGACGAACGTGAGTCGAAGAACCCCAACACGGCGCGCATCGCCATTGCTGCCGCAAGGCATTCTCCCCGTGCGCAACACCTGCGGCGCGGGGCGCCCGCTTACGACGGTTTCGGGAAGGGCACGACTTCAGTCGTGCCGCGAGGCGCCGTCCATGAATCGCCCGCCCGCGACGGTTTCGGGAAGGGCACGACTTCAGTCGTGCCGCGAGACGCTGTCCATGAATTGGGGCTTCAGCCCCCGCGGCCCTCAGCGGCTGAAGCCGTCGAAAAATCCGTTTCTTCGGCATGGCTGAAGCCATGCCCTTCCCAATTCGCCAGAAGCTACCGCACCGCATACAACCTGATCGCCAACACTTTCGCGTCTGGGCACGACTTCACTCGTGCGGACGAAGCGCGTGGGAAGGGCACGACTTCAGTCGTGCCGCGAGGCGCCGTCCATGAATCGCCCGCCCGCGACGGTTTCGGGAAGGGCACGACTTCAGTCGTGCCGCAAGGCGCTGTCCATGAATCGCCCGCCCGCGACGGTTTCGGGAAGGGCACGACTTTAGTCGTGCAGCCAGGCGCTGTCCATGAATTGGGGCCTTAGCCCCTGCGGTCCTCAGCGGCTAAAGCCGTCGAGGGTCCATTTCTTTCGGCATGGCTGAAGCCATGCCCTTCCCAAAACCTATTCCGCCCCCAACACTGCTCTCTCAGCCGCCTGCGGCAACTTGATGGGAACGAAATACTCTTGCGGGTAGAGATAGTCCTCGCCGGATTCATCAATTACGCGGACTTGATGGTGCTTCGAGGCAGCGTCATCTGCCAGCAGGCGATAAACTTTTCGCGGCTCCAGGGAGGCAGGATAGCCGCGGTTCTCAACGCATAAAGCAAAACGCGCTTCCTCCCGCTTCACACTACGCGATGATTCGTTTGATTTTGTGTTCCTTCGCGCCGATCCCATGAGCTTCGTACCAGTGAATCTCTGCTTCGCACATCGTATCATCGGCGAATTTAACCTTCGCGATGCCCTTCAACTTTCGCCAGCGGCCTTTTCCATGAAGCTTCCACAGCCGCTTGCGTTCGCGGATAGCGGAACCGCGAGCAATCACTTCAACTTCCCTAACTCGCCCGACAATCCTGAAGTGCATGAGCTGCACCACTTATTGCCGCACTGCCTCTACCCCCTCGGAGCTTGGCTCCGCCACCACACGCGCGAGACGCGCGCGCCTACACTAGCTGCAGCCGCTCGTACTCCCGCAGCTCATGCAGCGGTAGCAGCTTCCATTTCTCGTCATGATCGAGCCGCAGAAGCTGCACGTGGGCGCATCTCCCAGGTCAACGATTCCTGCCAGCGCGTCCGCCGCGTGCACCGAACCGCTGCCTGGCGAAGGCGGACGCACCGTGCCCGCATCGACTTCCGGCCCCGGCCCGCTGACCGCCGACTGTTTCGGCCGCAGGTTTTCGAACAGCAACTGCTGCTGCCCGGTGAGGAAGCGCAACTGCAGCCAGCGGAAAATGTAGTCCATGATCGACTTGGCAAAGCCGATGTCCGGATTCCCGCTCCAGCCGCTCGGCTCAAAGCGCGTGTGCGCGAACTTCTCGCACAGCATCTTCAGCGGCACGCCGTGTTGCAGCGCCAGCGAAATCGCGCAGGAGAAACTGTCCATCAGCCCGCTCACCGTCGAGCCCTCTTTCGCCATGGTGATGAAGATTTCCCCCGGCTCCCCGTTCGGATACAGCCCGACCGTGATGTAGCCCTCGTGTCCTCCCACGTTGAACTTGTGCGTCACCGACATCCGCTCTTCTTTCAGCTTGTGACGCACCGCCCGCGGCGGCGCGTCCAAGTCCTCTTCCATCACCGCCTGAGTCGGACGCGCGCTCTCGCTCGCGGCGGCCGCGGTCTTGGTTCCTGCCGCGCTCAGCGGCTGCGACTTCTTGCAGCCGTCGCGGTAAATCGCCACCGCCTTCAGCCCCAGCTTCCAGGATTGGATGTACGCCTCCATGATGTCCTCGACGCTGGCCGACTCCGGCAGGTTCACCGTCTTCGAGATGGCTCCGGAGATGAACGGCTGCGCCGCCGCCATCATCTTCAGGTGGCCCATGTAGCTGATCGAACGCGTCCCCTTCGCCGGCTTGAACGAGCAGTCGAACACCGCGAGGTGATCGTCCTTGATGTGCGGCGCCCCTTCGATCGTCCCCGTTGCATCGATGTAGCTGACGATCTTGTCCGCCTCATCGTGCGAATACCCCAGCTTGAACAACGCCGTCGGCACAGTGTTGTTCACGATCTTGATCATCCCTCCACCGACCAGCTTCTTGTACTTGACCAGCGCCAGGTCCGGCTCGATTCCCGTCGTATCGCAATCCATCATGAACCCAATCGTGCCGGTGGGGGCTAGGACTGTGACTTGGGAGTTGCGAAAACCGAAGCGCTCGCCGGAGGCGAGGGCTTCGTCCCAGCACTGGCGGCTGGCGGCGACGAGTTCGGAGAGTTGAGCGGCGGAGCCGCGGTCGGCGGCGGAGCCGACGCGATCCGAGGCGGAGCTTCGGTCGGAAGAGGAGGCGCGCTCGGCGGGCGGAACGCCCGCCGCGGCGTACGCCGCGGCGGGGGCGGCGGCACGGGCGGTGGCGATGTTGTTGACGGAGGCGCGGTGCATGCGAATGACATCGAGGAAAGGTTCGCGGTTGATGTACCAGCCGGGGCAGGCTCCGCCGGGCATGGCGGTCGAGCTTCGGGCTTGCACGGGCGGGACGCCCGCGCCTAGACGAGTCGCGCCAAGATTGGTGTCGGCAAGAGTCTTCTGCGTGAGATCGGTGGCGGGGACGAGCGGGGGGCAGAGTTCGGCGATGCGCGAGGACTGGAGATAGGCTTCGCCGCACATGATGGCAGTGACGCAGGCGGCATAGTCGCGCCCGGTGTCGGAGTCATAGGGCAGGCCAGCGGCCATGAGCAAAGCGCCGAGATTGGCGTAACCGAGGCCGAGCGGGCGATAGTCATGGGAATTGCGGGCGATGATCTCGGTGGGATAGCCGGCATTGTCGACGATGATTTCCTGAGCGGTGATCAGGAGGTCGACGGCATGGCGATAGGCGTCGACGTCGAAGACACCATTGGGCGCGAACTTGAGCAGGTTCAGGCTCGCGAGGTTGCAGGCGGAGTCATCGAGGAACATGTATTCGGAACAGGGGTTGGAGGCATTGATCCGCGCGGTATTTTTCGAGGTGTGCCAGCGATTCACGGTGGAGTCGAACTGCATGCCGGGATCGCCGCATCGCCAGGTGGCGTCCGAGAGTTTGAAAAGCAGATCTCTGGCCTTGAAGGTCTGCATGGGCCGGCCATCCTTGACGGCGCGGGTGGAGAAATCGGTATCGCGGAGCACGGCGTACATGAAATCGTCGGTCACACGGACGGAGTTGTTGGCGTTCTGGAAAAAGATGGAGGAGTAGGCGTCGGAGTCGGGATGGGAGCCGTCGTATCCCATGGATACCAGGGCATGGGCCTTGGCCTCTTCCTTGGACTTGCATTCGATGAAGTCGACGATGTCAGGATGGTCGATGTTGAGGATGACCATCTTGGCGGCGCGCCGGGTCTTGCCACCCGACTTGATCACGCCGGCGAAGGCGTCAAAGCCCTTCATGAAACTGAGCGGGCCGCTGGCGATACCTCCGCCGCTAAGCGTTTCCGTGGAGGAGCGCAAGGGAGACAGATTGGTGCCGGTGCCGGAGCCCCACTTGAAGAGCATGCCCTCGGTCCTGGCCAGGGTCAGAATGCTGTCGAGCGAGTCCTTGACGGAATTGATGAAGCAAGCCGAACACTGAGGAGACTTGTAGCCGGTGACGCCGAACTCGACGCGGCCGGCACCGGGATTCCAGTGCCAGTTGGTGGCATCGGAGTTGGGCTCGATGCGATCGCAGCCGACGTTGAACCATACGGGCGAGTTGAAAGCGGCATACTGACGAAGAAGGATGTGGGCGAGTTCATCGTGAAAAACCGCCGCATCCTCAGGTGTCCTGAAATAGCCCTGGGACTGCCCCCAATCGCGGAGGGTTTCGGCCACACGGCTGACCAACTGACGGACCCCAGTTTCGCGCTCGGGCGTGCCGATGGTGCCGTGGAGGTACTTGCTGGCGACGATGTTGGTGGCGGTCATCGACCAGTCTTTAGGCACCTCGACGTTCTTCTGCTCGAAGATCACCGTACCCTGAGCGTCGGTGATCTGCGCTGTGCGCTTTTCCCACTCGATTTCGTCATAGGGGGAGACACCGGGCCTGGTGAAAAGCCGGCGGAAGCTCAGGCCAGAGGACAATCTCAGGTTGGTGGGGGCAGCCGCTGACGCTGCGATGGCAGTTAGGTCGGCAGCATGGGGGGCTCTTTTCTCAGTCACTTCCGACATTTTCTCTCCAGTCTCCTGCGGAGCGGGCTCTCCGCTGATTCATATTGACGTTCGGGCGCTTCTACCTCAAGAACCATCTACCTCCAGAACCAGAGAGCAGGGCAAGGCCCTGCACTCCGGCTCGGCGATTTCGATTAGGGCGAAACCTGAGACATTTCCGATGCAAGTGGCGGGCCCATCCAACCCCCGGCCACTTCCACGGAAGAAGCCATCCACCGGCGCAGGGAGATCAACGCCGCCTCGCGCTGGAGATCGTCATCGATGACGACGTAGCGGGCAAAGCAGCGGCGGCCAGACAGAGGCTCGCCATGGTGGCTCCAAACCAAGCGGTTCAGCGCCATGCCGATGTCATCGGCAGATGAGAGCTGGAACAGAGCAAGCATGCGCCTGCCGATGGCCGCGGGCATGTCCCGAGGAGCAACCACTTCCTCCGCCAAGGCAATCAAGCCAGGCTTGCCCGGCAAGTGAAGCAGACTGGGGCTGGCGGCACAGGCGAACCAGTTCGACCAGTGAAGCCGCTTCGGGTCGATCGTGGTGGACACTCCATGGCGGAAGAGAGAATCGCTGACCAGTTGCGCCAAATCGAGCATGCAAACTCCTTAAACCGCTTCAGAGGGAAAGGATTCCCAAGCCTCCCTATGAGGCGTTTTTACACAGGTTTGGTTGTCAAACTATTGCCGTTCCCTCTTGGGGGAGGGCCGCCTGCCAGAACTCAGCGAACCAGGAAACGGTCACCGCACGATTTGGGCCGTGCAAGCCGGGAGTCTGACGGACTCGGTTTGAAAGGCCATGCTGCCGGTTGATGGCGGGGCGGCGCGGGGGTCACCTCTGCCTCGGCGGCCGCCCCTGTTTTCCTGCTTGCCTTGCATCCACGGCGCCCCGTTTCCGGAGCACATACATCCCTATGGGATGGCAACAGTACTCCAGCCAATTGTGGCTGTCAAGACCTAATCACTATATATTGTACCCCAAAGCAATTAACCGCGCAGATGCCGTCTGCCGGTCCTGCATTTCCACAGGACGTTTTGGACAAATATCTATGCGGTTGCGCTGGAACGAGTTGAAGCGCGACGGCGGAAGGCGGACAGACCTGACGGCGAGTCGGCCGAGAAGACTTCCGCCGGACACATGGCAACGTAAACGTCCTCAAAGATCTCGCGCCGCTGAATGCTGCGCTGGCCATCGGAGGACTCGACCAAGTAGTCGCCCGGCCGGCCGTGGTGCTCCCGACCCAACGCGTCGATGAAGGCGTAGGGTTCGCTCAGTTGCTTCGCCCTAATCAGGAACCGTGTGCGATAAACCTTCCAATCAATCGATCTGTGCCTCACGCAAATCCACCCTTGGGGGAGGGAGGGGAAATTTATTCAGTTGACGATGTGCAATGACCCGATCAATTTTTGGCTGGCGTTGTTGAGGGTGAAGAAAATGTACTCGCGAGGATGAGGGTGGTCAATCCCCAAAAAAAGGTGCAGCGGAGGAAAACTCAGGGTGGGCTGGTGAGGCGGTACAAAATCGAGAATCGTGAGATGGGAAGCGGGGCGCGGGTTTTGGGAGGATGAAGAGGGCCGCAGGCGAGAAAGGAGGAGAGAGTCACAGCGTGGCCGGAGAATTTCCACATGTCAAGCACAGAAATGGACGAGGCTTCGCGGGCGAGGGCGCCCGCGCCACACGACGGTTGGCGCGGGGCACTCGGGCATTAGCGAGATGCGAGGAACTGAGGCCTAGCGGCCGGCCATAGCCGGCTGGTGATGCTCGTGGAACATCTCCAGGCGCTTGTTGATCTCATCCCAGTTAACCACGTTCCACCAGGCGGCCAGGTATTCGGGACGCCGGTTGTTGTACTTGAGGTAGTAGGCGTGTTCCCAGACGTCGTTACCAAGGAGGGGGAACAGGCCCTGAGAGATGGGGCTGTCCTGATTGGGGGTGGTGACGATCTGAACCGATCCGTCGCCAGGTTTGCCGGCCAACCAGACCCAACCGCTGCCGAAGAGCTTGGTTCCGGCATCGTTGAACTTAGCCTGAAAATCCTGGAAGCTGCCGAAAGTTTTCTTGATGATGCCGGCAATGGCGCCGGCTGGTTCGCCGCCGCCTTTGGGCTTCATGATTTTCCAAAACATGGTGTGGTTGGCGTGTCCGCCGCCATGGTTGCGCACGGCGGTGCGGATGGCTTCGGGGACGCTATTCAGCTCGCGAAGCAACTCTTCCACTTTTTTCGATTGCAGATCGGGATATTTTTCCAGCGCCGCGTTGAGGTTCTTGACATAGGCGGCGTGATGCATGTCGTGATGAAGCTTCATGGTTTGCGTGTCGATGGCAGGCTCCAGCGCAGAATAGTCATACGGTAAGGGTGGGACTTCATGCACCATGATATTTCCTCCAGATTCTAGGATGATAAATGGCGCATGGAGGATTCGGGATGGCGGGAGAAAAGCGGGGAAATCTCAGCCCGGTGGCAAGGGGGAAAAGTGTTGAAACGTGAGGGGCTCAAGTGGGCGGAATTCCAGAATGTCGGGCGATTGACCAGTTTTGCGCTGAATCTCGGCGCCTTCCAGCACGCGGTTCAGCTCTTCCACCAGCTTTAACAACTTTTCCGGGTCCTGCTCGCGGGCCGCGGCTTCAGACAGTGCTCTCCAGTCCTTTTGTGTTTCCACGCCTCACCTCCAGAACCTTCGGGGTACAGGAATTCGTTGCGTTGAACAAAGGCACTTGCGGTGCCAAAGAGGAAAGCATCTGGATTTCTTAGGGTTAGGGCTGGCCAGGCGGATGAGGGTGGTAATAAATTCCGGGGCGAATGTGGGATTTGCGCGGGGCAAGGTCCGCAAAAAAGGATATTGACACTCGAGGTATCGATCACAGAGAGAAACATTATGGTCTCCGCATTGTCTCCGCTGGTACGTCCCCGCACCTGTTATTGAGCAGCGAGCGTTATTAGAGGAGAATCAGGCTGAGTCGATCAGTGCCAGGGAGGACAGGTGCGGATTCGAGGGCTCATCGCAATAAGCTGCACTCTGCTGGGATTGAGCGCGGGCGCGACCGGCCGGGATATAGCGTTGATCTCCAACAAGGCCAACCGGGTGCAAGCCATGACCCTGCCTGACATAGCGAGAATCTGCAAGGGACAGCTGAGCCATTGGCCTGACGGCACGGTGGCCAGCTGCATCACTCGCGACCCTTCGACGCCGGAGATGAAGCTGGTACTGACGCGGGTGTATGGGATGACGGAGGATGAAGTAAAGGCCACGATCAACAGCGCCAATCATGGACGCAGCGACCGCCCGGTGGTAATTCTCCTGAACTCCGATGAAGCGGTGGTAAAGAAAGTTGAGACCACGCCGGGAGCGGTCGGGCTGGTGGACGTATATTCCATCACCGGTGGCGTCATCGTGATGCGGGTTGGCGGCAAACTACCACTGGAACCGGGATATCCGCTGCACGGCAATTAGAGTACAGCTGAGTCACTGATCCTGGGTTGCTGGCTTTGAGGGGGCGGCGGCCTTAGAATTCAGAAAACCACAATGGACTCGTCTGCGCCCAATTCGGGCTCCCCCTCTCCGAGCGCCCGTCGTTTTCCCCGTTATACCGTCGATGCGCGTCTTTCCGTGCAGGTATTTCGGAGGAGCGGAGCGATCTCGCTATGGGGCCGGGCGAATGAATTAGGCGAGGACGGCGTGGGCGGCACTCTGACCGGAGAACTGGAGCCTGGGGAGGTGGTTTCGATGGAGCTCGCAGTGCCGCTGGCCGTACAGCCGCTGAAGGTGCGGGCGCTGGTGCGATACCGCGCGGGGCTGCGGCACGGCTTTGAGTTTCTGGCGTTGAATGCGGAACAGCGCGACGTATTGCGGCGGGTGTGCGAGATGTTGACCTCGGGCGGGTAACGCGGCAGCTGCGCATCTGTGCCGAGTTCTTAAATTACCGACGTAACTTTCGGGTAACGATAGGCCCATCTAACATCCCAAATTGGAACTTGGATATTAGTTGGGGGGGAGATGGGTGGGAAGGTCACCCGGCCAGGCGAGTCGGCAGAGCTCGTCCGCGCCAAACGTCTACGCGGGGCACTGCAGCGGGGAGTAGCGACCCTCTCTGAGCCAGCGGGCGATGGGGCCACGGCGGCAGAGCCTGGGGCCGAGTTCGCGCCCGACAGCCCGGAAGTACAGAAAGCCTACCTAGAGCACCTGTTTCAGTGCACGCCGGAAGCGATCAGCATTCTGGACTGCCAACACCAGATCACCCGGCTGAACGATGAGTTCACGAGAATATTCGGCTTTGACCCCGAGGAAGCGATGGGAAGAAGCGTCGACACGCTGATTGTGCCACCGGATCGCAGCGCGGAGACGCGCTGGATCAACGACATGGTGGGGCAGGGAGAGCGGGTCACGCTGGAGACGAAGAGACGGCGGAAAGATGGCAGCCTGGTGGACGTGTTCATTTCCTGCGCGCCGGTGGTCATCGGCGGGAAGCAGGTGGCAGTGTACGCGCTGTATCGGGACATTTCAGAGCAAAAACGGACCGAGGCGCTGAACTCGGCGCTGTATCGCATCGCGGAGAAGACGAGCTCGGCGGAGGACCTGCAGCAATTCTATGCGGCGATCCATGGAATCGTGGGGGAGTTGATGTATGCGCGGAATCTGTACATCGCGGTATTCGATCCGCTGACAAATCTGATCAGCTTCCCGTACTTCGTGGATGAGCTAGACCCCAGACCGGCGGCCAAGAAACCGGGGAAAGGGCTGACCGACTATGTGCTGAAGACGGCGGAGCCGCTGCTGTGCACGCCGGAGGTGTTCGAGGGGCTGCGGGAGCGAGGGGAGGTGGAACTGATCGGAGCGCCGTCGCTGGACTGGCTGGGAGTGCCGTTGCGCGCGGGCAATCACGTCTTCGGGGTGCTGGTGGTGCAAAGCTATACGGAGAATGTGCGGTTCGGGGAGAAGGATAAAGAGATATTGACGTTCGTCTCGCAACAACTGGCGAGCGCGATCGAGCATAAGCGCAACGAAGAGGCACTGCGGAGTTCGGAGGCGCGGTACCGCTCGCTGGTGCAGAGCGCGGTGTATGGAATCTACCGGTCGAGCCTGCAGGGGAAATTTCTGGATGTGAACCCGGCGTTGATTGCGATGCTGGACTACGGCACGGCGGAAGAGGTGCTGGAGCTGGACCCGACGCGGGATGTGTTCCTGGATCCCGAGGACCAGGTGCGCCTGATGCAGGAGTTCGGGCGCGGGGTGAGAGCGGACAACGTGGAAGTCCGCTGGAAGCGAAGGGACGGAAGCGGGATTACGGTCCGGCTGAGCGGGCGGGTGGTGAAGATTCCGGGCGAAACGGCGGAGGTGCTGGAAGTGATCGCCGAAGACGTCACGGAGCGGCGGATGCTGGAGAACCAGTTCCGGCAGGCGCAGAAGATGGAGGCGGTGGGACGGCTGGCGGGCGGGGTGGCGCACGACTTCAACAATCTGCTGATGGTGATCAGCGGTTACACCGAGGTCCTGCTGGAGCGGACCGGCCGCGACAACACCCTGTATACGAAGATCGAGGCCATACACCAGGCCACAGAGAAGGCCGCCAGCCTGACGCGCCAACTGCTGGCGTTCAGCCGCAAACAGCTGCTGGAACTGAAAGTGGTTGACCTGAACATGATTGTGGCGGAGATGGAGAGGCTGTTGCGACCGCTGATCGGAGAGAACATCGAGCTGCATACGCGGCTAGCGCCGGATGTGGGAAGGACGCGGGCGGACGCGGGGCAAGTCGAGCAGGTCATCATGAACCTGGTGGTGAACTCGAAGGATGCGATGGGCAAGGGAGGGAAGATCACGATCCGGACGGCAAACGCGGACCTGGCGCACGATGAGCTGCGGCGGGAATACAGCTACATCAAGCCGGGGCAGTATGTGATGTTTTCCGTAAGCGACAACGGGATGGGGATGGACAAGGAAACGCAGGGGCGAATCTTCGAACCGTTTTTCACGACCAAGGAAAAGGGGAAAGGGACGGGGCTGGGGCTGTCGACGGTGTACGGGATCGTGAAGCAGAGCGGGGGCTACGTGCTGGTGCAGAGCGAGCCGGGCCAGGGGACAACGTTCCGGATTTACCTGCCGCGAGTGGAAGACGCGGCGCAGCCGGCGGGCCCGGCGCGAACGGCGCAATCGCTGAGCGCAGGCACGGAAACGGTGCTTCTGGTGGAAGACGAAGAATCGGTGCGGCAACTGGTTCGGGAGACGCTGGAGGCGAAGGGCTACAGGATCCTGGAGGCGGAGAACGGAGAAGCCGCGTTGGGGATGGTTTCGCGGCTGACGGAGCCGATCGATATGCTGATCACCGACGTGGTAATGCCGGGGATGAGCGGGCGCGACCTGGCGGGGAAGCTCGGGGTGTCGCACCCTAATACGAAGGTGCTTTATTTGTCAGGTTACACGGAAGACGCGATCGTCCATGAAGGGGTTCTGGAGGCGGGGACGGCCTTTCTCCAGAAACCGTTCACCCTGCAGATGCTTTCGCGAAAAGTGCGGGAAGTTCTGGGCAACAAGCCGCAGTGAGCAAATCCTTCAACAGTCAATCGATTTAACCTGAGAGTCATGCAAGGGCGGGGTCGGTGTCCGGGCGGCCGACGGCGTATCCCTGCGGCGCGTCGTGCATCTTATTAACTAGAATCGTGGGTCCTGGCGCAGGCTGGCGGGCCGGGGCGGGCAATCCGGTCAGAGGGCTGTTGCGTACATAGTACGAGGATGGTTTGGCATGGTGACCAAGAAAGCAGCTGATATTGCATCGTCGGAAATTACATCGAAGAGCCTTTACATCA
>Ga0335080_10000667_pt1 | contig 32055 bp, 29 predicted proteins | sample Lox_Sample_34_FD_206720 | JGI IMG/M metagenome (GOLD analysis project Ga0335080, IMG submission 206720) | Soil microbial communities from Loxahatchee National Wildlife Refuge, Florida, United States - Lox_Sample_3.4 | ecosystem: Environmental > Terrestrial > Soil > Wetlands | place: USA... | reverse complement strand
TGTCGTTGATGGCGCCATTTTCATGGGTCGTGCTGTGATAGTCACGAAATGCGATCAGAGGGCGGATCTCAAGCGACAAATTGTTCGGCCGCTCCGGATGATTGTTCTTCGTCAAGTGATATTGGACTACTGTCGTGTTTTCACGGTGAAGCATGAAAACAGATTTCTCGATTTCGATGCCTTCGATCTCGTATGTAAACACGGGGAACGGATCGAGTCGAAACTGCTTGAGATAGCGGAACCCCTGCGGATAGACGGCTCCTGGGTATCGGTTTGCCGACAGCTCAAACGCCTGACCGTCGATGATGAATGTCTCTTCCAATTTAGAAAGCAAAACGAAACGTTCGACGGGAGGCTTCAGGGCCGCGACCAGCAGCCCATGGTAACGGCGCGTGTTCAGCCCCACGATGGTGGATGATGCGAATCCCCCCAGGCCGTTCGTTTCGAGCCACTCGCGGCGGAGCGCCGCATCCAGGTCGGCGCAGACATCTTTTTTAAACTGAATCATCGTTTGCCCTCTTGCACAGGTTCTCTCCACACGTTGAGACGCTGTTTCTGTATGAAAGTGACAGAATTTCCATCGTCTTAGCAAAAGAAAAAGGGCACGCTGGCGCGTGCCCGGTAGGAGCAGAATGACGATCAAGCCACTTCGCAGAACACCTTGATCGCACCGTTGGGAGAAGTCAGTTTCTTGAAAAGTTCGGTGTAGTTGTCCAGGCCGCGGACCGGATCGGTCAGCAGTTTGCCAAGCCAACCCGGGTATTCCGCTTCGGCTTGAGCCATATCGCGGACGCCCATTTCGAAGTACTCGCGGTTCGCATTGACTGTTCCAACCATCACTTTGTTGCCGAGCACAAACTCCAGATTGATCCGGTCTGCGGGGATTTCGATCATCTTGTCGCCACCCGTCACGCTGGCGAGGACCAAAACACCGTTCTTTCCCAGAGCCTGCATGCTGTCGAACACAACCGACGAATTTCCTGTGCCTTCGAAGATCAGGTCGAATGGCCCGTACTGTTGGGCAGCGTCGCCCACTTTGGTGTCTCTCGTCGAGAGATATCGCGCGCCCAGTTCATCAATGAGGTTTGAGTTGAGATAAGGAGCGGGCGTGCGGCCAAACGTAGTCACATCGAGCCCTCTCAAGCGCAGTACAAGTGTTGCCAGTAGTCCAATGGTCCCGGCGCCCATGACTGCCGCCTTCCTCGGACGCCACACCTTCAGACGGCGCTGGATCTCATAGGCCTGATGAATCCCTTTCTCCACCACAGTTGTCGGCTCGAGCAGAACGCCAACATGCTTCAACCCCTTCGGCACTTTCACGATGTACTCGGCGTCATCGACGTAATACTCGGTAAGGTATCCGTGCCGCAAGTTGATCCCGCGCTCGAAATACGTATCGTCGGTCGTCATGTCATTGGTGCCGATGAGATCGTAAATGCTGTTGCCAGGCCGGCGGACGGTGGCGACAACGTAGTCCCCGGGCTTCAATTCCGTGACGTTCGGGCCAACAGCTTCGACCTGACCGAACCCTTCATGCCCAATGACCAGAAACTCATATCCCGGAGGCGCCGCGCCGTATTCGGCGGCATTGATTTCCTTGTCGGTACCGTCCACGCCGACGCGCAGCACTTTCACCAGCACGCCGCGCCCGTTCGGAACCTGCTCGAGTGCCGGCTTCGGCAGCTCGGCAACATGCACGCTATTGGGCTTCCCCGGAAACACACTGATGGCTTTCATTTCTTCTTCTCCTTGAATTAGTCGGCAGCGACTTCGGCGACCACCGGTTCGGACAGCTTGCGCTCGCGGGACTCGCCGCTCTGCTGCATCAACTTTGTGACGATGCCCGTCCAGCCTGTCTGATGACAGGCTCCAACTCCGGCTCCCGAATCCCCGTGGAAGTACTCGTGAAACAGCACAAGGTCGCGCCAGTGCGGGTCCGTTTGAAACTTTTCGAGGTTGCCGAATACTGGTCTGCGGCCGTTCTCGTCCTGCAGGAAGATGCTGGTCATGCGCCGCGACAGCTCTCCGGCGACTTCCCAAAGCGTCAAGTGATTTCCCGATCCGGTCGGGAATTCCACCTTGAAGTCGTCTCCAAGGTAGTGGTGGAACTTCTGCAGCGATTCGACCAACAGGAAGTTCACCGGGAACCACACCGGTCCTCTCCAGTTTGAATTCCCCCCGAACAGCCCCGTCGAAGACTCGCCAGGCTCGTAATCGACCCGGTGCTCGTTCTCGTTCACGCGCAGAGTGTACGGGTTGTCGCGATGGAAACGGGAAAGCGCCCGGATACCAAACGGGGAAAGGAACTCTTCCTCGCTGAGCATGTATTTGAGAATTCGCCGCAGCTGCTCCTGGGTTGCAATCGAGAGCAGCCGGCGTTCACCCATACCCTCTGTACGCATGCACGCCAGGTTCTCGGTCAAATCAGGACGGTTATCGATAAACCATTCCAGCCGTCGCTTGAAATCAGGAAGCTTTGCCAGAACTTCCGGTTCCAAGGTTTCCACCGCAAACAATGGGATCAGCCCCACCATCGAGCGGATCTTCATCGGAAAATGATTCCCATCGAGCAAGCGCAAGACGTCGTAGAAAAACCCATCGTCCTCGTTCCACAAACCCATACCATCGTGACCGCGATGACTCATGGCGTTCGCGATGTAGATGAAGTGTTCCCAGAACTTGCTGGCTACGTCTTCGTAACAGGGCTCTTCGCCGGCCAACTCCAGAGCGATCGCGAGCAGATTGAGCGTGTACATCGCCATCCAACTGGTACCGTCAGATTGTTCGATGTATCCGCCGGTCGGGAGAGGCGCGCTGCGATCGAACACGCCGATGTTGTCTAAACCGAGGAATCCTCCCTGGAAAATGTTCATTCCCTCTGCATCTTTGCGGTTCACCCACCAGGTGAAGTTCAGCATCAGCTTGTGGAAGATTCGCTGCAGAAATGCTCGATCTCCTTTGCCTTTGCGTTTCTTGTCGATCTTGTAAACGCGCCAGGCCGCCCATGCATGGACCGGTGGATTCACATCTCCGAATGCCCACTCATACGCCGGAATCTGGCCGTTCGGATGCATGTACCACTCGCGCAACATCAGTGTGAGCTGTTCTTTTGCAAAGTCCGGATCAACCAGCGCCAGCGGGATGCAATGAAATGCTAAGTCCCAAGCTGCATACCAGGGGTATTCCCATTTGTCGGGCATCGAGATGATGTCGGCGTTATAGAGGTGCGGCCACTGAGAATTGCGGCCTTTGAGCCGCTCAACGGGCGGAGGAGGATTGCCCGCATCCCCCTGCAACCAATCTTTGATCACATAGTGATAGAACTGCTTCGACCAGAGCATGCCGGCGAAGCCCTGGCGCATGACGTTTTTCGCATCCGGCGATAGGTCTGACGGAATCACGGTGGCGTAGAACTCATCGGCCTCGACTTTTCTCCGCGCAAAGATCTTGTCGAAGTCAGCAAACGCACTCTTGGTTTTGAAATCGGCGTCAGTGAGACGCAACCGTACTTCGATGCGCTCACCTGCCCCGACCGTGAGCTTGTAGTGGGCCGCGGCTTTGGTCCCGACCTTCTCCTCGTTTACGGCATCCGTGGCTCCGTGCACAACGTAGTCATTGATGCCATCTTTCGCATACGCAGAACGGTTCTCTGCTCCAAAAAGCCGCTTCGCATTTGTCTCGTTTTCGGTGAACAAAAGCTCAGGCGAGCCTTCGCAATACAGACGGCGGCTCCCGGCTTGATGCAGGTTGAGTTCAACGACCGGGTCTGGTCCAATCTGGCGGAGTGACGGTTTCCGCTTCGAATTTCCCCAGGACCAGGTATTCCGGAACCAGACGGTTGGAAGAAGGCGCAGATTCGCAGCTTCGGGACCCCGGTTCGCCACAGTAACTTTGATTAGGATGTCTTCTACATCGCCCTTCGCATACTCAACGAACACATCAAAATAACGGTTGCCATCGAAAACACCGGTATCGAGGAGCTCAAACTCAGGTTGATCCTTGCCTCGGCGCCGATTCTCTTCGACCAGTTGGCTGTACGGAAATTCTGACTGGGGATACTTGTACAAATACTTCATGTAAGAGTGTGTGGGAGTCGAATCGAGATAGAAGTAGTACTCCTTCACGTCCTCGCCGTGATTGCCCTCGTTTCCAGTCAGGCCGAACAATCGCTCCTTGAGAATCGGGTCTTGTTCATTCCACAGCGCTACGGCGAAGCAGATCATCTGCCGGCGGTCGCTTATGCCTGCGATGCCGTCCTCATTCCACCGATAAGCTCGCGAACGTGCATGGTCATGCGGCAGATATTCCCAGGCATTTCCATACGCGCTGTAGTCCTCGCGCACGGTTCCCCACGCCCGTTCGGATAGATAAGGTCCCCAGCGTTTCCAATGTTTGGTTCGTGCCGCCGATTCGGCAAGCCGGTTGTCTTCTGCAGTTGTGCGCGGGCTCATGCACGTTTCCTTTCTTCGCCAAGGAGCCTTAACAGGCAGGCGAATTCATCGGAGAACTTGAAACCAGTTCCAGGTAAGAGCAGATCTGCGAGTGTTGGCAACTCGGAAGTCTCTCCGGCAGCCTGCGAATACTCTTGCATTTCCAGCCCGAGATTCTTTGACTTCGCACTTTGAATGATGCCGCTCATTGGATGCCTCTTACTTTTCTTCGATCTCTATCGCATGTCCATCAGGATCTCTGACGACGAATGCTGCCTTGAAACCAAGCTCTCTGTTCTGATTCGCGATCAAGCCGGAAGAAACAAAATTCGCCTTCGCGATAGTCAACTCACGTGCAACCTCATCGGCACTCCTCGTGATCAACACGGTCTGCCGGTGAACGACATCATTCGCGTGTTCGTCTTCAGGAAATGGCCGTCCATTTCGAGGCGCAAGATAGTCCAGCAGTTCGATACCAGGACCACTCGTGCCACGCAGCGCGGTGATGCGCAGATGCACTCCGAACACGTTGTTCAAGTGTTCCTGCTCGGTGCCGTAGTTTTCACTTTCGCCCGCAACGTGCATTCCCAAAAGATCACGATAGAACTTGATGCTCGCATCGGTATCGCCGACGACGATCGCCGTGTGATCGATCCCCAGAAAGAGCTTATCCGAGGTTTGGTGCCACTTCGGCAATCCCTTATCCGGCGGGAACTGCAGGACCTCGACCGGATGCCCATCTGGGTCTTTGAAGTAGAACGCCGAGATCCCCGCTGCATTTTTGTTCCAGTCGGGCAGCCGCTGTGGTCCCGATGATGCGTGTTCGACCTTGTTCTGCCGCAGCCACGAATACGCCTTATCCATATCGCTGACGATGATCGCGATGTGCTGGAACCAGCGGTCGTTACTGTGCGAATCGACTGGAATGGGACGTCCCTTGGGAGCGAGGTATTCCGTGAGTTCGATGGACTCGTCGCCGAGTCGCATACGCACGACACGCACGCGCAGTCCAAAGACACCTTCGAGGTGCTCGAAGTTCTCTCCAGTAACCTCAGTGTCGGATACCTTCTCGAATGTGAGCACGCGGGAGTAAAAATCGATAGCGCGATCCATGTCGGAAACGGTGATTCCGATTGCGTCGACTCCGTCAATCAACGCTGGCTTCTGAGCGAACAAGCTCGGCTTAGAGAGGAATGCCAGCGTCAAAACCACGAGGAGTCGTTTCAAGTTTGTCTTCAATAACGACTTCATTGATGGATTACCTGCTGAGAGCGTATTCCGTGGTCCCTTCCAGCGATTCCGTTGTCACACCCAATCGCGATTTGATGTGATCTCCCACGCGCAGCGCATTTGCCATGATTGTCAGTGCCGGATTGACCGCAGCGCTCGACGGGAAGAAGCTGCCATCGACAACGTAGAGGTTGTCCAAATCGTGAGCCTTGCAATTTACGTCGAGTGCGGATGTCTTCGGATCGTCACCAAACCGAATCGTGCCGTTTTGATGCGCTACACCGGCCAGCGGGATTCGCTGTCCCACGTATAAACTGCGTCCAAAAAGCCCCTGATGACACTCGTGCCCATGGATCGGGCAATTCGTCTGCTTCATGGCCTGTTTGAGTTTCGCCTGGAGCCGAGCATGGGCCTCAAGATTGTTCGGCGTATAGCTCAGAACAATCTTGCCGTCCTGTCCGATAGTGACGCGGTTGTTCGGGTCAGGAAGGTCCTCGGACGTGAGCCAGAAATCCAGTGAATGTTTCGCCATCAATTCCAGGGTGAAGTTCGGGGCAATTGCCGGCGCTCCGGCCTTCAGCGTGATCGCATCGAGCTTCCCTACGAACGAGATGTGACCCATCGGATAAGGAAAGTCGTCAGAACCGAAGTAAAAATCATTCACGCCAAGCGTCTTCTGGAAGATTGTCGGATTGGGGCATTTCGAAATCGCCATCAGGACTGAATTGGTGTGGCCCATGTAATGCCGTCCGACCACATCAGAACTGTTGCCAAGACCCCGCGGGTGCTTCTCATTTCTCGATCGTAGGAGTAATGCGGCGGAGTTGATGGCGCCGCACGACACCACCACGATGTTTGCGGAGTAGGTCTCGATCAGGCCCTGCCGCTCCACAGTGACTGTTCTGATTTCGCGACCGCTCGCGTCCGTGTCGAGGCGCTGTACGAGAGCGTTCGTCAACAAAGTGACGTTGGGGTATTTGATGGCCTCATCCACACAGACCACCTGCGCGTCCGCCTTCGCGCCTACGAGGCATGAAAATCCGTCGCAGGTATTGCATCGGATACACCGGCTCCTGGTCGGATTGCGCTCGTCGAGCATTACACCGATGGGAACGTGAAATGGCTTCAGCCCTGAACGAGCAAAATCATCCGAGAGCTGTTGGATACGGGGCTCGTGGCTCACTGCTGGCCAGGGATAGGCCGAGCTGGCGGGTGGCTCGGTGGGATCCTCGCCACGGTTGCCATGCACCTGATAAAGGTTTTCGGCTTGGGTGTAGTACGGCTCGAGTTCGTCATAGGTGATTGGCCATGCTGGCGAAATTCCACCGTGATGCCGCAACTCGCCGAAGTCTTGCTTGCGCAGCCGAAACAGCGCGGCACCGTAAAACTTCGTGTTGCCTCCAACGTAATAGTTCGTATGCGGATGCAGATCCTTGCCGTCCTTGTCGAGCCACGATTCTTTCGTGTTGTAGTGAGCGTCGACGTTGACGACTTGCGGGTCCCAATTGGCTTTCTCACGCGGAACATAGTCGCCACGCTCAAGGATCAGGATCTTCTTGCCGGTTGGTGCCAGGTGATAGGCCATCGTTCCCCCGCCCGCCCCGGTGCCAATGATGATTACGTCGTACCGGTTATCGCTCATGATGCGAATCCTCCATTCGCTCCGCAAAAGATGCACCGCTTGCCGTTGTTGTGATGGAGCTTGCAACACTGCACCGCGCTTCTGCCTTTACGCCAGAGATAGATTTCTGCGGCAGTCAGCATTCCCAGGGGCGGCGCGGTGAAGTAGATCCAGATTCCTGTCCACAGCTCGGCCGAATATGCTGACCCCGTCGTGCGTGCCGGATTCATGCTCATCCCTGAAAATGGCGCTTCTAGAGTGATGTAAGTGGCCACCAGCAAACCGGCGAAGAGTCCTGTATAGTCAGCCAGCCGATGATGGTTCGAGGCATGCAGGACGATCGTCATCATTCCGAAGGCGATGACGAACTCTGCGAATAGAGCCACGCCAAGTCCATGGTCTCCAGGTAAAGTAACTACGTAGCGAACTGCCGGGTCAGACAGCTCCATGCCCAAAATGCGTCCCACGAACAAGACTCCCAGCACAGCACCCGCAAACTGCGCGCACATATAAAAGAGCGCGTCCCATCGCTTGATCTTTCCCAATCGCAAAAAGGTAAGGGTCACGGACGGATTAATGTGGGCCCCGGACTGCTTCCCCCAAGGGGAGTAAATGATTGCGATTGCAGTGCATCCCATCGAAAGGCCCATCAAGAGGCGTCGAAGCGACATTGAAGCAATCGCCTGATGTACAGGTGAATGGGGAAATTCATAGAGGGCCCCGAAGATGCACGCTGAGATCATGAAGGCACCGAGCAGGCCGGCTTCCATTACGTATTCCGGCCAATGATGACGAAGCGAATCGATTGCGCCCAGTTGGGGCGCTAGGGAGGAACGCATTTCGCTGATCGCCAGTTTCGGCGTGTCAATCGTCAGGATGTTCTCGGTGCCGTTCATATCTCTGGGCGGTCTGATTCGGGGCGACTAAGAAAGTGACAAGACAGGCGAGCAGTCAAGCTATATTCGAGCCGTGTCATGTTCTAGTGATCTGCGCAGACAGCCGAAATTTGCCTTCTTAGCGATTGGGATTTTCTTGTTCTTCGGGATGGCAATGGCTGCCCTCGCAGGCACAACTCTCGTCTGGCCGGGGACGGCCCTCGATCGAATCTGGCTGCTCAATCCAAAGGCTCATCTCCAGTTGGCACCGTCAGGTCCAGGAGTAGGGTTGGTATTTCTGGCGTTAGCCCTGGCATTGGGAACTGCGGCGATTGGCTGGTTTCAGAAGAAGAGATGGGGATGGCGGCTTGCAACTTGCATCATCGGGATCCAGGTCTTGGGTGACGTCGTGAACCTAATGAGGAAGGACTTCGTTAGAGGTGTACCAGGAGTTGTGATCGCTGGAGCGCTTTTGGTCTATCTTTATCGTTCCACGATAAGAGGGTTATTCAACTGAGACGGGGCTGTCCAGATCTCATCTCTGTCTGCAAGCGGCCGTAAAGACGGCGGCTAAATCCCGACGGTAGTTCAAAAGTCTTCCCGTTTCCCAACAGTTGTACGACATTTCTCGAGCCATCATAGACCGCCCGGCAGTGTGCACACCCGCTCAGGTGTTGGGCGATGGCTTCGCGCATTTCTGCGGTCATGTCACCTTCCATATAGTTCGTGAGCTCTCGCCAGACTTCTTGGCACGTCATTTCCAGGAGATGTGCTTGTCGGTCCACGGCTTTTCCCGATCGTTGGATTCGACACTTGCAGAAAGGTGACAAAAGAGTCGGCCAATCCGATCAAGAACGGCTTTGAAACCTTCCCGCCAGTTCCGAATCAGACGGGCACGTGAACGGCTCATGCAGCAAATGAGCCTGACCTTTCGGGCAACGAATCGTTATCGATTCACCGCTGCGCGACGTTCACGAATACATCTAGCGAGGATAGACCCACTATGAGTAAGGCAGCCCGCTATTCACTCCGCGCGCTGGCAGCGATGACGCTGTTGTTCGGCATCTCCGCCTTTGCGCAAGACATGCACACCTCCAGCCAGTTCCAAGGACCGAAAGCGAACAAAGGGACCGTGACGCACAGTGTTCGTGACGGAAAGAACGTCCTGACCCTGTCTGACGACTTCGTCGTGCCTGATACTCCAGATCCGCATTGGCGCGTCGTCGACTCGAACGGCAACGTCTACGAACTCGACAAACTGAAGAAGAAAGCGTTCATCGGCGACAAGTACCAGAAGGAAATCGTTCTTCCTAGCTACGTGAAGAACGTCTCGAAGGTGGTCATCTGGTGCGCCTGGGCCGAAGCCAACCTGGGCGAAGCCTCGTTCTCCAGCCCCGTCAGCAACTAGCCCGATCAACAAGGGGCGCCGTACCGAAGTGGACGAAGCGCCCCTTTTTCAAACGCGAGGTGACTTATGAAATACGTGCGGCGTTTCGCAGAACTCGCCATAGCGGTGACAGCTTTGGCAACGATAACCACAGCACAGACAGCCGACAAGAAGACGCTGACGCTCAAAGGAGCGGAAGCCGTCATAGCAGCGGCCAAAGCGGAAGCGCAGAAGCTCAATGCTCCCGGAGGCGTGATCGCCGTTGTCGATGACGGCGGGAACCTGATGGCGCTTGAAAGGCTCGACGGAACATTCTCTGCCGGCGCAAATATCTCCATTGGAAAGGCTCGCACCGCGGTCATGTTCAAGAAGCCCACGCGCTTCTTCGAAGAGCTGATCAATTCCAACGGAAAAGGCCGCACCGTGATGACGGCGCTCGAGAATTTCACTCCGCTCATCGGAGGCATCCCGATCACTGTCGACGGTCAAATTGTTGGAGGAGTCGGCGTGAGTGGCGCAGCCACGGCCGATCAAGACGAGAAGCTCGCAATTGCTGGCGCCAGCGCGTTCTCACCTGGGACTTCTGCTGCCAACGATCCCGCAGGTCCGGTGTCGTATTTCGAAAGGAGCAAGGTCGACGAGGCCTTTTCGAAGGGCGCCATTCTTCTCGACGGAAGCGACGGCCGCAACTACATGGTCCACGCCAGCCGCCGCGAGAAGCCCGGCCAAGCTGAAATTCACACCAAGGATACGGACGTGATCTATGTCCTAGACGGCACCGCTACGTTCGTCACCGGCGGCGAAGCTCTCAATGCGAAGACCACGGCAGCGGACGAGCTCCGCGGCGAGAGCATTCGGAACGGTCAGACCCGCCAAATCGCCAAGGGTGACGTCATCGTGGTTCCAAACGGAGTTCCGCACCAGTTCGCCCAGGTGACGGATCCATTTCTCTACTACGTAGTAAAGGTTCGTTAACGAGAGAAGACCATGCAACCACACTGCTTGAAGTTGATCCTTGCCGGGGTGCTTTGCGCCGCTGCGGCGAGCTCTGCGCAGACGGTTCAAGACCCGCCGTTCGGGCGGCCTGATGCCATCGTTGACCTGGCTTCGCATGATGGAGTGCAGTTGGTGCAAGGGCAATGGCGGTATCACGACGTCAAGATCATTGATGCCGATTCGCGTTCGGTGGGGCCGGATTTGAAGCCGAGCGGTGCGCCGACGAAAACGTATGACTATTCTCCTCACGCCGGACTCGCCAACTTTGACGATTCTGCGTGGGAGACAATCGACGCAACGACTCTCGATCAGCGGCGGTCCACCGCCAAAGTTTGCTTCAACTGGTACAGGATCAATCTCACGATCCCCGCAAGAGTTGGCGGGTTTGATACCACTGGTTCGACTGTCGCGTTCGAGATCGTGATTGATGACTATGCGGAAGTGTGGGTCGATGGAAAATTGCCTCGGGTTCTCGGCCAGCCTGGAGGCCCCTTCATCAAGGGATTCAATGCCCCGAACCGTGTGATCCTCACTCGAAACGCTCAACCTGGCCAGCACATCCAACTCGCCGTATTCGGGATCAATGGGCCGATCTCCTACAGCCCGCAGAATTTTATTTGGATTAAGTCTGCGACGCTGGATTTTTATCACTCACCCCATGTAGCAGTGAGTGAATCGCCGGCTCAAGTCATCCGCAAAGATCCCTCGCTCGACGAAATCATCTCTCCCGGAGCAATGATCGAGAAATTGGCTGGCGGCTTCCTTTTCACGGAAGGTCCGGTTTGGGTTCCGCGTACGGATGAGACCGACGGATATCTTCTATTTAGCGACCCGAACCATAACGTGATCTACCGCTGGGCACCGGATGGTCAGCTCTCGATATTTATGACGAAGAGCGGCTACCGAGGATTCGACATCGGCGAATACGGCCAGCCCGGTTCCAACGGCCTCACTCTCGATAAACAGGCACGCCTCACCATCAACCAGCATGGAAACCGGCGGGTGGTTCGAATGGAGAAGAACGGGCAACTTACCGTGTTAGCCGATAACTACGAAGGCAAGAGGCTTAACAGTCCGAACGATCTTGTTTATAAGTCTGACGGGTCCCTCTATTTCACCGATCCCCCGTTCGGTCTGCCGAAGTTTTTTGACGATCCACGTAAAGAGCTGCCTTACAGCGGTGTCTTTCGAGTCTCGACCGACGGGACCCAGGTCCGACTTCTCACCACCGAACTGAAGGGTCCTAATGGCCTAGTCTTTTCGCCGGATGAGAAATACTTCTATGTCGACAACTGGGACCCTGAGCGAAAGATCATCATGCGCTACGAAGTTTCGCCCGACGGCGGCTTGGCAAATGGAAGTGTCTTCTTCGACATGACCTCAGCTGAAGGAGAAGACGCCCTGGATGGAATGAAGGTCGACCAAAAAGGAAATCTCTACGTCTCCGGGCCAGGTGGTCTGTGGATCATTTCTCCGGAAGGCAAGCATCTCGGGACGATTGTCGGTCCGGAGCATCCGCACAACTTCGCATGGGGCGACGATGACGGAAAGACCTTGTACCTATGTGCGAAGACTGGACTCTACAGGATTCGGCTGAACGTTCCCGGAATTCGCCCATGAGGCGGTCAGAGTTCAGCGTGTAACGGGCTCGCCGGGTGCAGACTGTCCCTCGCCTGCCCCGAGCGCTTGGGTGATTCTGGCATTGTGGAAGTCCGGGACGGTTCCCAAGCCGAACGCAACCGTATTGGCAAATTGCGCAAAACCGACAATTACCACGGCCTCCATGATCTGTTGCTCGGTGAATCCGTAGGTGCGGAGAGCATCCACATCGGCAGCGGCGATCTTGGGAGGGTTGCCATTCAGTTTTGAGCAGAAGTTAAGAAGGGCCTTATCGGACATCGCGATCTTGGCGTGCGCATGGTCGATTGCAATTTGCTCAGGCTCGGGGCCGTCTAGCTTGAGCATGCGCACCATCTCACAGTGGGCGGTTACGCAATACGTGCTCAGGTTTGCTGCCGAGCATACGAGGAAAATGTATTCCTTCTGCTTTCTGCTGAGAGCGCCATCCTTAAGCAGGATTGTGCCCATCAAGTTGACTTCACACTCGATCAGGTCTGGCCGCCTTACCTGTGCAGCGTAAAAATTTGGGAGGAACCCGATTTGCTCCCGCATTGCGGCAAATGAAGGGAAATCCTTCTCGTCGTATGGTTCGTTGCGAATGTATGCCATAGAGCCCCCAAGCGTTGCCCTAGTCTACAACAAGCGTTTGGTGAGCTTGTTACGAACCTCGCGTCAACCGTGTCGGGCGAGGAACTCAGCGCAGGCTATACTGGCTGCCGATCTTGTGAGGGACGCGACAAAAACTCGCGGTGACGCTGTGGCTGGACACGACGTCTTTGCGCTTCTGTATGGCATAGTGCCGAACCTGTTTCGGCTGCAGAACGAACTGCCGAAGGTTGTTCAAGCTGAAGAACATCTGATTCACACAATTCTCCTGCAAGATGGTCCACTGCCAAGAGATACCAAGCGGCGCCTGCTCTCGACCGTTGCTCGTGCCCGCCAGAACGACTACTGCTGGGCCTTGCACGCGAGGTGCGATACCGACCAGAGTGACTGCTCCCCGCACCTTGAGCGTGCTGCTGTTAAGCTCGCGAGTATTGGTTGTATGTTCAGTGCCCACGACGTGAACGCGCTTTTTACGTTGGGATTCAATGACGATTCACTGCTCGATGTCATCCTTACGGTCGCTCTGGGGCAACTGCTCTGTACCTTGGCTGAGGGCCTCAATCCCGAACTCGATTTCGAGCCGGACGCAGTCCTAGATCCGTTGCCGCTACCCGAGCAAGAATTCGATGCCAAAACTGACGCCGGCCCCTTTGTCACGGCTCCGCCGCGTCGCGGATTTGATTTTGCCCCCTACGCGACGCTGGGGGACAATCTTGGATTCGTCCCCAACTTGTTCCATGCGCAAGGTTCCAGGACCGATGTGATCGAAGCCGAGGTCCATGCGTTCGAACAGATCATGGTCCCGGAGGAATACCTCAGCCGCATTCAGAAGGAAGGCATTCTTCTAGTTCTTGCGGCGGCAAACGCAAACACGTATTGCGTCGCGCTTCAGAGTCAAATCTTGGCCGCCCTCGGAACTGCAGAGGACGAGATTCGCCAAGTTGCGAAAGACTTTCGGCACGGGGGCCTGCCAGACTCCGATCTCGCACTCTATGAAGAAACGCAGAAGCTGTCCTGGCCCGTGAAAGGCTATACGTTCTCCGCTGAGCGGCTTCGCAACGCGGGATTTTCGTCCGCCCAGATTTTGGAGGCTTGCGCAACGGCTGCTTTGGGTAATTTCTTCGCCACTTTGCAATTCGGTTTGGGGTGCGTCCCCGATTTCACGCCGGAACGCATTTTTTCTGCAAAAGATTTGTATCGCTTTGCAACGACGGCCCGTCCTATCTCCGATGTTGCTATGCCCGACGATCCCGACTCGGACCTTGTCTGCCAGGCGCAGTCCGGCAACAAAGATGCTTTCGAGGAACTCGTGCGGCGGCACAACCGCCGTATTTTCGGCACCTTGGCCGGCATTCTCGGTGACATTGACGACGCTCGCGATGCCACGCAGGAGGCGTTTTTGAAGGCGTACGAGCACATCGGGCGTTTTGAGCGCCGATCAAAGTTTTCCACGTGGCTCACCAGTATTGCCGTAAATACTGCGACCGAGAATCTTCGCCGTCGAAAGCCCACGGAATCCCTGGACGAATTCGTGACCGAGGAAGACTTTCGGCCGCGCCAAGTGGCACAGTGGGCGAATGATCCTGAAGCGATCCTCTCGGCGACGCAGCGAAATTTCCTGGTTCGTGAGGCCGTTCTTCGGCTTCCATACAAATATCGTGTCGCCATACTCCTTCGCGACATAAGCCAGTTTTCGACGGAAGATGCGGCCGCCACCTTAGGCCTGAGTGTTCCGGCGTTGAAGGCGCGAGTGTTGCGCGGCCGGCTGATGCTAAGGGAGAGCCTTGCGGCCCACTTCACGCCATCGGAGAAGCCGAATGCTTAGCTGCGCAGAGTTCCTGGCTGAATTCGGCGACTACATCGAGGATGCGGCGGAGCCTGGCCTCCGAGCCCGACTCGAAGAGCATCTCCATGAATGCAAAACCTGCTGCGTGATTGTCGACAGCACCCGAAAAACCATTCAAATTGTGACAGATAGCGACTGCTTCCACCTTCCCGATACATTGGGCGAGTCAATCGTCTCAGAAGTCATGGGTCGCGTGCGGCAAAAATCCTAACCCACCGACCCGAAACATTTTTTGTATCTCCGGCAAACGGAGTCCGTCTTACCTTGCGACTGGGGCAAATACTTCGTGTCGACCGTTTCGGAAAACGAACAGACGATCGTTCAATCCCTCCAAAGCGAGTTACAGCGCGCTCGGGCGGAACTAGATCAGCTTTCTCTGGAACGGGCTCAACTCAGCGAAGCACTCCGTTCCAGCGAAGAGTTCAAGAGTCGCCTCATTGCATGCAGCCGCGACTGCATCAAGGTGCTTGATCTTGATGCTCGTCTCCTGTTCATGAACCAGGGTGGGATGCAGGTTCTTGAGATCTGTGATGTCACTCCCTTCCTGAACGGTTGCTGGACTGAATTTTGGGAGGGAGCCGATCGCGAGAAAGCCGTCGCAGCGGTCGAGACAGCGCGGCAAGGTGGCATCGGAAGGTTCACCGGTTACTTCGAAACGAGAATTCATCGCGAACCCAGGTGGTGGGATGTCGTGGTGAATCCGATTCGTGACGGTAACGGTACTCCGGTTCAGCTTTTGGCAGTTTCGCGAGACGTTACTGAACAAAAGCAGGTCGACGATGCCTTGCGCGAAGCTCTGCAAACGAATCGGGAAATCATCGATGGCGCCGCAGAAGGAATCATTCTTTACGATCGTGAGCTTCGGTACCTCGTTTTCAACCCTTTCATGGAGCGGCTCACGGGTGTACGTGCTCCGGAGCTTTTGGGAAAGCGTGCGGTTGATGTTTTTCCCCGGCTTGGCCCTAGTGGAATTGAATCATCATTAAAGCGTGCGCTTGCGGGCGAAATTGTGCAGGTCCCCGACATCCTGGTTCCTGCACACGCGGCCGATGGCCATGACGTGTGGGAGTCTTGCACCTTCGCTCCGCATCGCGACGCCAAAGGCCAGATCGTAGGCGTGATTGGATTGGTTCGCGATATCACGGACCGCCACATGGCGGAGGAAACGTTTCGCACAATTGTTGAAGGTACGGCTTCGACCTTCGGATCCGAGTTTTTCCCGACGCTCGTGCGCAGCCTCGCCTCAGCTCTCAGCGCGCATTATGCGTATGCCACGTCCTGCGACGACGGCCTTCTAGCTAAGGGCTTGGCTTTCTGGGACGGCAGCAATTTTGGCCCCTATTGGGAGTTCGACGTGACTGGAACGCCATGCATGAAGGTTGTACGCGGGGAAGTCTGCCATTATGCCCACGGCCTGCAGGAGCTTTTCCCTCACGAGGAATTCCTGAAAGAGATCAATGCCAACAGCTATCTCGGGGTCCCCATGCTTGACATTGATGGTCGCGTAGTCGGACACATCGCGATCCTTCACGACCAACCGATGGATTTGAGTCAAAAATCCATTGATCTTGTGAAGATTTTTGCCGCTCGTGCCGCCGCCGAGTTGAACCGCCAGCGCGCGGAGACCGGGTTGAAATCTGCGCTGGCGCAAGTACAGTCACTGAAAAAGCAGCTTGAAGCCGAGAACGTCTATCTGCAGGAAGAAATCAGCAAAGAGCACAACTTCGAGGAAATTGTTGGCAACAGCCAATCCATACTCGAGGTTTTGGATCGGGTAGAAACAGTCGCTCCCACGGATTCCACGGTCCTTATCATGGGTGAAACGGGCTGCGGAAAAGAACTTATTGCAAGAGCCATTCACAGCCACAGTTCACGCAAACACCGGCCGCTCGTGAAGGTGAACTGCGGAGCAATTCCTACAGGTTTGGTTGAAAGCGAACTCTTCGGACACATGAAGGGCGCTTTCACCGGTGCCCTAGAACGGCGGACTGGCCGCTTTGAATTAGCAGATGGAGGAACTCTGTTCCTCGATGAGGTCAGCGAACTGCCTCTCGATACGCAGGTCAAACTGCTGCGTGTGTTGCAGGAACACGAATTCGAGCCATTGGGCAGCAGCCGCACCCTCAAAGTGAATGTCCGCATCATTGCTGCCAGTAATCGCGACATGGAGAAAGCTGTTCAGGAAGACCGATTTCGGGCGGATCTCTACTACCGATTGAACGTGCTTCCAATCGCGGTGCCTCCGTTGCGTGAACGGCGTGCTGATATCCCATTGCTTGCAACATTTTTTGTCGAGCGTTTTGCCCGTCAGTTTGGGAAGCAGATCACGGGAGTTTCCCAGGATACGATGGACACCCTCTCGCGGTATGACTGGCCCGGCAACATTCGTGAACTGCAAAATGTAATCGAACGTGCCGTCGTCTTGTCGCGCACTCCGGTGCTCAGATTAGGTACAGACCTGCTGCCTTCTCGCACTGCTCCTGCGTCGGATGAGGCACACAAATTTGGCAATGCGTCACTGCTCGACGAATCCTCAACGCTTGAACAAGTTGAGAAACGCCATATTGTGCGTGTGCTGGAAGAGACATCGTGGGTGATCGAAGGTGATCGCGGAGCTGCCAAGATTCTCGATCTTCATCCCAATACGCTACGCAGCCGCATGAAGAAACTCGGCATCGAGCGAGCTGCGATCAAGTCAGCTCTACCGAACGCGCTTCATAGCAATTCCAATCAAATGGCGCTCTGACCCGCCATTCCAAAGCAATTCCCGGTTGTACTTCCCGTCTTGCTCATCGACCAAGGTGCGCCACAGCGCTCACTCCTGGTTGCGCCACGAAACACGCCTACGATATTTGGTGGCCACGAGCGAGCCGGAGAGGCCATCCACGAGTTTTCGTGGCTTAGGAATGCTGCTCATTCGGCTCCGACTCCGTAAACCCTTCCCCTTCAACGAATCACATCTCTCGCCTGCATGCCCTATGAATGGCACGACTCCTGCATTAGTCAACGCGTCAGTTGGAGGACATCACAGCGGTGCTCAGGATCTCGATCATCAACGACTCCGATCAAGTAATCACATGCCACCTTGAAGGACGGCTAGTCGGCCCGTGGGTCAATGAACTGCGCCGCATCGGCGAGGAAGCCATGGCGCAGAACAAGACGCTCACGCTGGATCTTGAGGGAGTTCGATTCGCCGATCACAACGGAATCGCTTTGTTACAGGAATTGTCCGAGCGGCAGGTGTCCCAATGCAATTGTTCGCAATTTCTCATGCAGCAAATGAAGGAGCTCACGCGATGACGACCATGACTGCAGTTGGAGTGCTGCTCACCCAAAAGCAGCTGGAAGTTGCAGAGTCCAATTCTGCCGCAACACCGGTCGGCAGCTTTGAACAAGATCTCATCGCCCGTGTGCAGGCGGGCCAGGCCGACGCATTTTACGAACTAGTGCGTCCTTATGAGCGAGCTGTGTTCTTATCCGCCCTTTCACTCACAAGAAACGATGCAGACGCCGAGGAAGTCGCTCAAGAAGCAATGCTCAAGGCATTCAAGAACATTGGAAGCTTCAGACGCGAAGCCAAGTTCAGCACCTGGCTCATCCAGATCGCGATCAATGAGGCGAAAATGAAGATTCGCAAAAATCGTCGCCACCTGTACGAGTCCATTGATGAACCGCAGACATCCGATGATGGCGATTACATCCCGAAGGATTTTGCGGACTGGCGCGAGATCCCGTCCGAAGCTTTGGAGCGGAAGGAACTTCGTGACGAATTGGCGTCGGCCTTGAATTCTCTACCAGAAAAGTACCGCACCGTAATGATGTTTCGCGATGTTCAGCAGCTCAGCATCGCGGAAACGGCACAGGTGCTCGGTATCAGCGAAGCGAATGTGAAGACGCGACTCTCCCGAGCTCGCCTTCAAATGAGAGATGCGCTGGCACCCGGGTTCGGTAGAGTTTCCAATCAAACTGCGCCCCAATAGGTGTACCACACTTAGCAGTGATTCTGAGGCTTGTGGCCGACACTGTGACGTAGGCATTTAGTCGGTTTCATCCGATCAAAAATGTTTTCTGTGGTCTTGCTTGTCATCCGCTGGCCTGCATGTTGTTCAAACGACGTTAAGTTGTTAATTCAAATCCTATCGCCCGACCATCTTTCATGACGTCCTCCCTCACTCGATCAGTGCCACCCAGGACGAGCCGGCTCCTGCATCAACCGGGGGGCCAGAGGGCGTCAATGCTCCAGTGCTCGAATCAACAGTGAAGGTGATGACGTTGTTTGAACCCTCGTTTGCGACATAGGCGAATCGGCCCGAAGAGTCCAGGGTTAGGGCGACGGGAATGGTACCGGCTGGCACGGTGGAACTGAGCGTTAGAGCGCCGTTAGCTCCATCCACTGCAAAGGTCGTTATCGTGCCTTCGATCGCATTGGTGACATATACAAACCGTCCTTGCGGGTCTACGGTCGCTGAAGTCGGTCCTTGGCCGGTTGCAACGGACGGCGAAAGCGGCGTCCACCCGCCGGAGACCTGACTCACCTGGAAGGCTGTAATTTCATTTGAGGCCAAGCTCGTAATGTAGGCGAATTTTCCCGACGGATGCATAGTGATGGAAGACGGATTCACATCCGCCGGAATTGCGCCCAGCAGTGCCAAGGCGCCCGTACTATCGACCCGATATGCGGTTACGTCACCGGAGATGAAGTTGGCGACGTAGGCGAACTGGCCCGAGGGATCGAAGCTGATTGCGACGGGAGCATCATCGGTTGGAACTTGTCCCGGCAGTGGCGTTAAGGCACCGGTGTTCGAGTCGATAGAAAAAGCAGTGATGTGGTTGGAGTTTTGGTTCACAACGTAGAGCAGTTTTCCGGTGGGTCCAATCGCGATGAATTCTGGTCCGTCTTCGGCGGGCACTGGAGAGCCCACCATGGAGAGGCTACCGGTGTTCGGGTCGATGGAGAATCCCGAGATGTCGTTGGAAACGACATTGGCTACATAGGCGAAGCGACCCGAAGGCTCCACGGCGATGACCTTGGAGTTCGTGCCCCTCGTGGATACCGTAGATCGTCCAGTCAGTTGGCCCGTCTGGGAATCGATCGCATAGGTGGAGATGCTGTTATCAAGCAAGTTGGACACTAAGGCGAAACGCGCCGTGCCAGTCGGAGGAGGTGGCGGTGTCGATTGAGGCGCAGAATAGCCACAGGCTACGAGAAGCACAGTGAGCAGAATCAAAATCAGAGTCGAGCACGCAAACTTCCTCTTAGACATGCCTGTCCTTTTTCGTTGGAATCTCGAAGAAGAACCGAGCCCGGACGCCGCAGCAACCTGGGAACGCGTTTCACCGGGCGCAATCCCTACGGCTTTAGTGGATTCGAGATTGCCGATATTGTTTCTAACCACACGTCTCTTTTCTGTAAATTTCTTCGCCACAAAGAAGTTCGCAAAGTGCAAAGTGTTCCTGCAGGAACATTTCAAAGTACATAAGTGTATGTACAAAATGCCCTAAGCCGTTTATGGAGAGCGAGTTACCAAAAATGGTAGAAAATGTCGCAGTTTGAGTAGCACTTTCCCAATTGGGGTTTGAGCCAACCCTCAGGGCTTGCGGGAGTTCTTGTCTGCCTTGGGATCGGAGGAGTCGAGCCCAGCAGCCGCGAGGAGGGCTTGGCCGAATTCTTCCGGAGAAACTGGAAAGACTTTCTCAGAGTCTGACTTGGCTTCGGGGTCTTCAACAACCTCGGCCACGAAGCGATAGCCACGATTAACGACGGTCTGCAGGTAACGAGGCTGCTCCGAATCGTCCTCGAGAACCGCGCGAACCTTGCGAATCGCCGTGTTGATGCCCTGGTCGACATCGACAAAGACGTCCTTACCCCATAACTTGTCGGCGATTTGCTCACGAGTGACCAACTGGCCCTGATTTTCGAGAAGGAACATGAGCAGTTGCAAAGGGAGGCCTTCGAGACGCCGCGGCTGACCGTTTCGACATAACTGGAACCGGCCAAAATCCAACTCGAATTCGTCGAAGCGTACTTTTTTTCCAGGCATGCGAAATCTGCCTTTAGATTCAACAATTCTTCTCTGGGTTTTAGCGAGTGTCAAGAGAACGGCCGGATTCTACACACAAATTCATACAGCTTCACGGGCCCTCCATGGACGTTTCAGTGGTTGCAGGGCAAGATCGCTTCAACTTTCCCCGCATGAACAAACTACGACTTGGAGGTTGTTATGAAATACGCAGCTCGATTTTTCGCGATGGTGCTGATGATGGCACCCTTACTCGCTTCCGCGCAGCTCACCCGCGGCCACACCCTCTCCGCGAATGTACCTTTCCAATTCCGGGCAGGCGAGAAAGTTGTCCCCGCGGGGAAATGCGTCGTACAGCGCGCAGCCGGGGATATTCGGACGCTATCGATTTCCAATTGGACTGGCAAGGTAAGCCTTTTCACGACTGTGTCGCCGCATGAGTCCAAAGAGTCTTCGATGAAGAATGCGTTGGTCTTCCGCAGGTACGGGGATCACTATTTCCTCGCCGGGATCAAGCTGGCAGGGAGCAAAATCCTCTATCAGCTTCCGGAAAGCAAAGCCGAGGCGGAGATGCGCGCCCAAAATCTGCCAGCTACCGAACAGAACGTGCTTGCCCTGTTGCAGTAAGGACCAGCCTCATTCGGCGGGTGCAAAGGGTACGGAAGCGCTGGCTTCCGTACCCTTTTTCGGTCGTGCGCTCCGACAGGCCTGCCTGCCGCCTTGGTGCGGTCCTAGCTAGACGCTCTCCTGTGATCTTCCATGGCGATACACTTTCGAATAAATCGAGTGAGACATGAATCACGGTAAGTCTCGTTAAATTAGACACTTATCGGATTACTCGCAAGTCATGTGAACTTCCTTTGACTCCCTGAGCTATGCCGTGCAGAATGGGCGCGTTTCAAACGGAATGTGCACCCGACCTCCGGACAAGCAAAGGATTCTCAATGACAGCATCCAAGGCAGCCAAAGTTCTTTTGCTGTTTCCGGTTTTGCTCGTCGGCCTTGCCTGCAATCGGTCTCAAACGCCGGCTGCACCGAGCCATGCTGAAGCGCCGGGAAAGGCAATGAGCGGCTCTTGGGGAATCGACCTCGCAAAGCTTCCAGGAACGCGGTTCAAGGCGACGTTCCAGGATGGCGTCGTGCGGATTGATGCGGATACCGTGAAGCGGACGGCCCGGGGTGTCAACAAAACGCACGATATCTACTTCTTCGACAACGATCCGGCGCTGCGCGACAAGATAGTGCCGGGCAAAGTGGTGCTGTTTGAAGGCTTCACTTTCAAACGCATTCAGGCGGTGGCAACGGATGGTTCGCGGCTGATTGTCGGAACCGAAAATGCGTCTTTGACGGACCTGCTCAAGGATGCCGACATCGAGTGGCACGCGCCGATTCACTTCCAGGAACTGCATGATCAGAAGATGCAAGCGAAGGCTGCCCGCGCACAGGCGTCGCAGCCACGAATGAGGGAATGGGCGAAGCGAGGTTGGGAACTGATCGAGCCGCCCGTTTATGCGTCAGAAGGCGAATCGGAGGAGAAGGAAGAAGACGGGTGGGATACAAAGTTCACGCCGAAATACAGTCCGGACCGCTTTGACTTCACGGTGGATATCAAGAGAAAGGGTGGACTGTTTGGTGTAGCGGACATCGACGCGGATCTCACAGGCGCGGGCTACATCCAGAATTTCGAAACGTCGCTGTCGATGGCGGTAGACAACGGCAATATGAGCAAGTTCGACTTCTCCAACAAGAACGTCAACGGCACGGTGGACTTCAACTGGACGATTGGAGTTCCCGATAAGCCGGGAGAAATGGGGGAAGAGCGAATCAAACTGCCGAACCTGATGACGACGCCACTCATCCTCGGGGGCATTCCCTTCACGCTTGAAGTGGGCGAGGCTCTGCTTTTTCATCCCGCATTCACAACGAAGCTGCAGATCGCGAAGGGTGCGTTTCATGTGGACTACAACGGCGTGACCGGGCTAAAAGTTAGTTCGGGGAACGGAGCAGCGAACGCGGAGAATGAGAGTCAGGCCAGCGACGAGGCGAAAATTCAGACTTCGACGGCGAATTCTCCATTGGCGGCCTTTGGATTGGTAGTTGCGATCGCATTGCCGAGGTTCGAGCTGAAAACTGGCGTGGAAGAATTTGTGGAGGTTGTCCCGGATTCGGTTGCAAACTATGCGGCTCAGTTGCTCGATAAGACAACGATTGGACACTACATTCACAAGGCGGTGAAAAACGTGCTGGAGACTGGGGCGGCAGCGAACTTCCAGGTCATCATCTCCACGACGGCGTCGCACTCCGGCAACCTGAGTTTGGTTCCGTGTCAGAGATTCACCATGCACGTAGAGGGACAGCTGAGCGCGGATGCAAAAATACTGGGAATCGCTGTTCCGAAGTTGCCCGAGGTTCCATTCCAGAAGCCGTTTAAGGTGTTTGAGAAAGATGTAGACTTGCCGATTCCTAACGCAAAGATATGCACGGGATGAGACATCCGGCAGCGAATCGTCACGGGGAAAAATACAAATGAGCACAACGTGTCATCAATGCGGAGCGGGTGTTGCTGAGGGGCAGCGGTTCTGCAATGCGTGTGGTGCGCCACAAATCCGTCCCGCAAGTCCGGCGCCGAAATTTTGTGTCAGCTGCGGGAAGCCACTCGCTCCCGGAAGCGCGTTCTGCAACAATTGCGGCGCGCCAGTTCAACCTGGAAGCAGTCGACCGCAAGCTCCCGCGGCTCATGAACCTTCGGCTGCACTACCTCAGACGCCGGCCGCACCCCAGGCTCCGGTGGCACCCATCGAGACCGCACCGAGCGAACTGGAAGCCAGCCGGCCGGTTCCGGCTGACGCACCTATAACAGCTCCTGCAATCCCCGTGGAAGTGGCGTCAGCCGCGCCAAGCGAGCCGGTAGCGTTTCAACCCGTGGTGATTCCGGCACCGACAGCAACACCTCCCATGATGCCCGTTCAGGTACCGACGCCTCCCGCAAACGTTCCGCCAACGACCACTCAGATCCAAACAACGAAAGGCGGGAAAGGCTGCTTGATGGCGATCATCATCACGCTGGTCGTGATCGCGGTGATCGCTGTCGCGATTATCGCTGGGATGATCTACGTAGCGCACAAAGTCAAGAACAAAGTGCAGCAGTTCGCGACGGAGGAAGCAAAACAGTTGCATGATTCGCTGGCGCTGCCCAACAACACAAACAGGTATGTGGACATGAGCGACGTGCCAGGAAACTTCGCGCCGGGCGCAGTCCTGGAACAGGCCTGCCCCGAGGCGGGTACTTTGGCCGACAGCGCAGCCGCCAAGATTCCGATACGCGAGGGATTGATTTGGGTGAACGCGTGGCGACGATTCAATGGAGACGTCGAGGTCATCAACAAGGTGGAAGGCATTAGACCAAACGGAGTGGAAACATCGAGTTCGGGCTTGGCATTCACGGGCGATAAAGAGGTCAAGGGAAATCAACTTGGGACAAGGCGCGAGGTCTGCCGAGCGGATCTGGAAAAAGCTACCGAGTATTACACCGAGAACAGGGCGGCACTTCCGCACATCATTCCAAATACCACCACATTTTCCATGTCGCGGAATTCGTTTGAGACGCTGAAGAAAACCGGAAGCGTAACGATTGCCTATCAACAGTTCATCCAGGTTTTCGCACGGATGGTGCCGACCCCAAGAACTGCGGAGTTGAAGCGGGTGGAACCTGAGGATGTGAATTATCCCGTAATTCTGAATGGACAACCGACCAACCTTGCCGTGATTCACGCCCGCGGGCGCTTTGAATTCACCGGTGCGGAGAAGGTCAAAAATGTCTATACGGATCCTTCCGTTCTCAGCGGTGACGGCGATGTGTTCGTGCTGGATGATCCAGCGAATCCGATGATGCTGCAGTTTGGATTTGGTCCTGTGTTCCAGATACGAGTGACGAGCATTTCCTTCCCCGAGGACAAACCCAAACCGCAAATTGAACAGCAGCTTGAGAAGCAGAAGAAGGCCGTGATTTACGGAATCTATTTCGATTTCAACGAGGCGACGATCAAGAAAGAATCCCAGCCGGTTTTGAAGGAGATTGCCGACGCCATGAAGAACAATCCGGATTGGGTGCTGACCGTGAACGGATATACCGACAATATCGGAGGCGATCGATACAATCTCGAGTTGTCGCAGAGGCGATCAGCAGCGGTGAAGAAGGAACTTGTCGAGCACTATGGAATCGCGGGAACCAGGATGACGACTGGCGGGTCCGGAGCAGCGAATCCCGTGGACACCAATGACACTCTGGAGGGACGGGCGCGCAACCGACGAGTCGAACTGATTCGGCAGTAATGATCGCAGACGTCGACGAAACTCGTCTTAGCGGCGTGGATTCGGAACTCTCACTCCTCCTTCGATTTTTGGGATGCCAAAATGTCCGCCGAGGTGGGAGAGATCGAGTGGGCTAATGGATCCGGTCACTTCGATGAAGGTGACCTCGTTCGGCCGGGCGAGCAGGATGGCGATGTTGCTGATCGCTTCGTTCTGGAAATGAACCCACAAGTCGGTCGCTCCGGGAGTGCCTTCCTTGTCGTGCTTGTTCACGAGTTGCATCCAGCCTGAGGCGTGGTACTGATCGCTCACCACGTGAACGGTCTCGGGGTCATAGGTCCACGGCTCGGGGAAGTGGTAGCGATGGACGGAGATCCCGCTGACCCCGGCGATGACGCGGATCAGATCCTCATTTCCCGAATCGAGCTTTGACGCGAGCACAAGCATCGAGTGATCCAGGGAAAACTCCGTTTTGGAGGATGCGATCTGGCGGAGAGCCTCAACACTCTGAGGTATGGCACCGAACGATTCGTTTGTCGGGTTGTAAGTCTGCTGTGACTGTGCGCAAACCGGGATCGCCACAGCGATCAGACCTGCGGCCAAGGTTAAGGGAAGTCTCATTGGGGTTCCTCGAAGTGGAAAGCTTCCACCCTTAGGTCCCTTTTAGCGCTCACCAACAAGATCTGCAATGCATGGCCGGTAAAGAGCGTCTCAATCGCTAAGTGGTTCTTTCCGAGAGGCTTACGCTCGTAAATCAATCTCGCAAACCTGCTCCCCAAAGCGGCATACGAGGGTAAATACGAAGCAGCCCCCTTCCCGCCCTCGTCTGCCCGGGCAATGCTGAACTCGGACGGGCTCATTTTGGTCTGAATCATAAATGCGTGTGATCTGAGTCACAGACCCTTCCGAAGTCCAATTGCAGAATCGCTGGCGAACCCTTTGTGTTTGTGAGGAGGCCGTCATGGCGACTGCGAGTTCCATTCAACCCCCGGAGACGTTGCGGACCCTGCCTTCGGATGCTGTGCGGCAGGTGCAGTGGGGATTTGCCGACCGCTATGACCTGCAGATGCTGCTGCAGTCCACGCGGGCGGTGGCGCGCGGACCAGTGGCGCGACTCGTGGCAAATGGCGGCCGGAACTCGCACGAGTGGACTTCAGAAAAGGCTGCCCTGCTCGAAGCCTTTGACGGTGCCGGTATAACGGCAGTCTTCATGGAGCCGGACGAAGGAGGATTGTTCGCCGGGCCGAAGAATCTTGCACTGGCATTGGTGGCATTCGAGCTGGCTTGGGTGGATGGCGGGGCTGCAACGGCGAGTCTGGCCGGGTGCTTGGCACTGGCTCCGATTCATGAGCGTGGGACCGAAGAGCAGGTTCGACATTACATGAAGCTGGCAGCTCCGGCGCAGCCGGGGGAGGATCGCAAGCCGTGGCGTGGAGCATTCTGCCTGACAGAGCCGATACCGTATGTGGGCGTCGATACGGGGATGCTCAACGGAAAGATCCGAATCGTTGAGTGGAAGCCGGGTGAGGAACCCGTGGTGCAGATCGAGAAGCGGGGACGGTTCATCACCAACATCGGGTTCGCGAATTTCGTGACGGCGGCGGTCGATTCCGACGACGAGAGAATCAAGGGTAGCTGCATGGTCATCCTGGAGGAAGGCGATCCGGGCATATTCGATCGCGGAACTCCGACCAGGAAGATGGTGCATCAGCTGTCATCGACGGGGGATCCGATCTTCAATCTGCGCGTACCAGCGAGCCGAATCGTCGGCGGTTATGAAGTAAAAGACGGCGTCATTGTTCCCAGGTACAACCACAGCGAAGTGATCGAGGCGGTGTTCCGACGGACGCGCGTCACGGTAGGGGTGATGACGTCGGCCAAATTGTTATCGGCGGTTGAACCGATCGTGCGGTATCAGCGCGGGAGATTCCGCGGCGCAGAGACGGCTACACCGGGTTCCGTACGTTACGAATTGGGGTTGCAGGCACGCGAGGATTCCCTGCACCGACTGGTGGATGTCTGGGCGACCGGAGAGTCCAGCGCTTCTCTCGGCTTTGCCGCAGCGCGTGCGTTTGATGAGCTCGATCCGCTCGAAAGAGAGATGGACAAGTTCTACGCCGAGCGCGGAATCAGCGGGGCAAAAGCAAAGATGAAGCTGATTCGGGACACATCGGACCGTGCCGTCTCGTTGATGCAGTTGCCAGTCGATGATTCTCGACGAGAAGAACTGAATTCCGATCTGCTGTTGCGCTTTGTTGCGTTGGACTCGCTTGCTGACGTTCTCTGCCCTGCCGCCAAGTTGTGGAACACGGGTTGGGGAGCGCAGATGATGCGCGAGGCGGTCAGCCTTATGGGCGGATACGGAATCACGGAAGACTGTCCGGGATTTCTGGGTAACAAGTGGATGGATGCGCAACTGGAAGCGACCTACGAAGGTCCCGAGGCGGTACAGCGGCGGCAGCTTTCGGTGACGATGACACATCCGGTGTTCCTGGCGCAGTTCCGGGGATGGATACGCGAGATGCGGAAGATCGCGTCCGATCATCCGGGGACCGGAGCGTGTGCTCTCGCGACTGCGATGTCGATGTGGCTCTGGTCGCTGGAGCATCTGCAGAGCAACAAGGACGCTGATGGCGGCAAGCTGTATCAGAGCGCGAGGCAGGGTGTAACGTTCCCGTTGGCCGACGCGCTGTGCTGGTTGGTAGCGGCGCGATGCCAGATCCTTGACGTGTTGCGGCTGGAGAAACAAGGCGCGGAAGATGCGTCGATCGCGGAAGGACTGCCAGGGCTGGTGAACTTCCTGACTGATCTTTGTCACGTGCAGTCGGCTCGCGCTAGCGGCGAAGTAAGTCGTATCTGCACGGAACTGGTGTTTGGGTACAACCGGCATCCGAAATGGGATGAGGCGGGAACACGGGGATGCTGGCACGAAGACGAGCTCGACGCTCTCGAAGGCATCATGCCGGGAATTAATTCATATGGGCTGGATGTGATTTCTATTGACGGTTCCCACCCGAAAAAGGCGGGGCCGTGCGTGGATTGCTCCGGGCAGCGTCCGTTTCTGTCGCTTCAGGCCAAACTAAGCGGGTGCTTGACAGGGTCGCGGCTGTCGAAAGACCGCGCGGCTGAGGCGATTTCGAAGCTGATGATTCCCGAGGCGCTGGACTATCCCGCATGAGCGCTGCTGATCCATCTTCGATGACAGCTGTCGAACGCCAGCAATTGTCCGCGGACATCGTCGGTGTGGGATTCGGCCCGGCGATGGGCGGCTTTCTCACTACGCTCTCGCGCAATCTGTTGAATGAAGACGGAACGCCGCGGCTCGAGAGCTCGGTATCACCTGGGATGCCCCTGCAGGTGATCTGCTACGAGCGCGCAGACGGACTGGGATTCGGAGTGTCGGGTGCGGTAACGCGGGCGCGGGGGATTCGCTCAAGCTTCTCGGATGCCGAGCTTACTCAGATTCCGATGGCGGCGCCTGTCCGCAAAGAAAAGCTCGTTTACCTGCTGGATCCGATCGGGGCAAGCCGGCGATCGGCAACATTTCGAATCGCTGACCGTGTTATCCGGAGGTTCCGACCAATCTTCCGACTAAAGGACCACGCAGTCGAGGCACCGTATAGTCCCAAGTTCATGCGGAAACACGGCGGCATGATCTTCTCCTTGGGACAGTTCAATCAGTGGGTGAGCGAGCAGGTATCGAATACGGGCTTGGTGCAGATCTGGCCGGGCATGCCGGTCAGCGAGCCGCTGATCCACGGCGGCTGCGTGTCGGGCGTGAGGCTGGCAGATCAGGGTGTCAATGTCGACGGCACTCCCGCCGACGGGTTCATGCCCGGAATGGACGTCCGGGCAGCGCTTACAGTAGTGGCGGATGGTCCAGTGGGAGCAGTCGGGCGCCAGCTTGACGAGCATTTCGGTGTGCCGGAGGGCCATGAACAGCGCGAGTGGGCGCTGGGCATGAAGATGGTGATCGAACTGCGCGAGGACTCGGGATTGCAGCCGGGAACGGTGCTGCACACAATCGGATTCCCGGAGCCGGAGATTTTTGGATTTCTGTATGTGCATCCGGACCGAATGGCGTCTGTCGGAATTTTTGTCCCTTCGTGGATGCGCAGTCCAATTCGCACAGCCTATCGGTATTTGCAGCATTTCATTCTTCATCCTTACTTGTGGAAGCACTTACGGGGCGGGACGTTGAAGTCATGGGGAGCGAAATCTCTTCAGGAATCGGGACGGCGGGGCGAACCGCTTCTTGCCGGAAATGGTTATGCCCGGATCGGCGAGGGATCGGGGAGCACCAATGTGCTGGCGGGATCTGGCGTCGATGAAGCCTGGACAACCGGCGTGCAACTGGCACAGGCAGTCATCGAACTGGTGGAGCGCAAGAAGCCCTTCACACGGGAGAATCTGGAAGAAGCCTATGTACGGCGCCGGCGGAATAGCTGGGTCGATGAAGAAGCAAGGATCGCCGTACACTCCAGGGACGGTTTCGAGCAAGGAGTGATCGGCGGCCTCATCGGGATGGCGATCGCCGGATTTACCCACGGTGCATTTTCGTTTGTGCCGAGCGTTCCCCGCGCGAGCAGGCCTGTGTCCTCCCTCGAGGAGCTTTATGAATCACGGATTCCAGTGTCTGAGTTGACGAAGATTCGCGAGACGTGCGCTGCACAGGGCAGTTCCCTGCACGACGCGATCATGGATCGCTGTGGGTGGCCGCAGATTCCGTTGGATGGCCAGCTTCTAATCACGCATCAGGATGCGTTGCTGATGGGCGGAGGAGTGCAGGCTCCGCCGGGATACGCGAATCACATCGCTTTCGTGCATCCGGAGTTGTGCTGTGATTGCGACCCGAAGTTGTGCGTGGAGATGTGCTCCGGACAGGCCATCACACGAGGCGAGAACAGAGTGCCGACATTCGATCGAGAGAAGTGCGTCTATTGCGGGGCATGCCTCTGGAACTGTGGAACGGCGCTTCCCGGCGGCAAGAGAAACATCGAGTTTCGAGCTGGGGCGGGAGGATTGCACTCCTCGTTGAATTAGATAAGTCCCGCTACATAAAACCCTTAACCACAAAGGACACGAAGTCACACGAAGGAAAATCTTGATGAGTAACGCTTATCACATTGTTGTATGTGCTGGGATTGTGCCAGATCCGCTGCAAACACTGGAGCCCGTGATAGCACCGGCGGGCCCCGGCCTCAAGAACGAGATGATGCTGCCGGCGGTGCTCGATCCGTGGGCGAGCCACGCGTTGTATGAGGCTGCAAACCTGGCGGCGCATGCTTCCGGAAGCAAAGTATGGCTGGTTTGCGCTGCGCCGAAAGCGAAGTTGCAGCAGGTGATGATGAATGTCGCGCAGAAAGCCTGCTTCGAACTGATTCCGGTGGATGCAGAGGCGAATGGCTTCGCCGACGCGCATGAGGTGGCAAAGCTGCTCGCGGGAGCAATCGAGTCGATTCCCGGGCTCGATCGCTCAAAGCTGCTGTTGTTTGGAGGATGGGAATCGGCTTCTCGCGGCGCCGGTGTAACCATGCAGATTATTGGCGAGAAACTGGGCATCTTCGAACAGTTTCAGGGCGTAGACCAGCTAACAATCCAAGCGGATGGATCCTTCGAGATTCTCGAGAGGATTGAAGGAGGACGGCACCTTGTCTCGACTTGTCAGGGGCCTCCGGCGCTGCTCGGCTGGGCGACCGGGAATCTGCCCGAGCCCAAGAATAATCCGCAGATTGGAATGACGAACATGCGGACCGTCATGCCTGCGCTGCAGAAAGGGAAAGCCGGAGCGCTGCCACCGAATGAGTTGAAGTACTTGAGCGTGACGCCTCCGAAGCAGCAGCGGCAGACACGAGTCGTCAAAGATCGCCCAGCGGCTGAGATTGCCGCCGAACTTCTCGAATGGATCGAGCAGTAGACGGGACTGAGAAATCTATGGCAAAGAACATCTTGTTTCTCGCACATGTGGTTGAATCGGGCACCGGGCTGCCGAAAGTGGCGTACGAAGTTTTGGGCGCTGCGATCGAAGTAGCCGCAGCGTGTCAGGCAACTCTGACGATCGGGATCATCGGCGAGAGAGTTCAGGAAGCCGCCGACACACTGGCTTCCGCGAAGCTGCGAATCGTAGGCGTGTCCGGCGCCGAGTTCGCGCATCCGCGTTACGCGAGCGATGCGGCCGCAGTCGAGGCGATTTGCAGGCATGCAGCGCCTGATCTTGTGATTGCGCCTGCCACGTCGCGTCTCCAACGTGTTATGGCCGGGGTGTCTCAGCGAATTGGCGGCTACGTCGACACGCACATCACGGGAGTTGAGACGATCGATGGAAAGATGTCGGCTAGGCGGTGGTTCTATCGGCAACGGTTGGAGGCGGTGATCCAACGCGATTCGCGGCCATGGTTGCTCGTCATGGATTCGGGCTGCCATCAGCCATGGAGTGGAGCAGTGGGAAAAGCAGAGGTTCAATATTTAGACGTACCGGAGTTCACCAGTCGCACCGAGTATTCCGGAATAAACACTCCCAACTCCGACGCGCAAACGATCCGTCCAGATGCGAAGCTGCTTTTCGTCGCGGGTGCCGGCTGGTGCAAGAAGCAAGCCGACGGCAAGACACATCTACCTGACGCGGAAGAGACGATCTTGACCTTTCTGAAAAACTCAGGCGCTTCTCTAGGGGGAAGCAAATCGCTAGTGGATCAGTCGGGCGAAAATCAGGCAGTGCTGGGATTCATGACGCATCTGAATCAGGTTGGACAAACTGGATCGACACCGAGGCATCCCAAGGGCCTTTCAACCTGCTGCCACGGAGAGGAGCCGCACGTCGTCGGGTGGCGGTTTATCAATGAGCGGCGTGCCATCAACCTCGATCCGAATTGCGGATGGGCACGAGGAAAGGCTGATGTTCTATATGTGGCGGATGCATTCGAGGTGATAGCGAAGCTGAACGCACTGCTCGCTCAGAAGTCGCACAAAGAAGAACTGGTCTCTCAGTCTTAGTGCATTCCCTGCGGGGGTGAGCCGGCCCCGCGAGGCTCAGCCGGCGCTACTAGACCACTTCGTTGCGGAGGATGCCCAATCCTTCGATTTCGACTTCCATCACATCACCAGATTTGAGGA
>Ga0335080_10000666_pt1 | contig 32066 bp, 20 predicted proteins | sample Lox_Sample_34_FD_206720 | JGI IMG/M metagenome (GOLD analysis project Ga0335080, IMG submission 206720) | Soil microbial communities from Loxahatchee National Wildlife Refuge, Florida, United States - Lox_Sample_3.4 | ecosystem: Environmental > Terrestrial > Soil > Wetlands | place: USA... | reverse complement strand
CAGAATGTACCGCGACAGATCCTGATCCTTCACGATGTCGGTCAGCATCTTGCGGACATAGTCCCCATCGACCTTGATCTGTTCACCCTTCTTCTCGGGCGCATCGAAGCTCAATTCATCGAGCACGCGCTCCATGATCGTGTGCAAACGGCGTGCCCCGATGTTTTCGGTGCTTTCATTCACGCGGAAGGCGAAGTGCGCAATTTCGTCGAGCGCCTCAGGCGTGAACTCGAGCTTCACGCCCTCGGTCTCAAGAAGCGCCGTGTACTGCTTCACCAGCGACGACTTCGGCTCGGTGAGAATACGGACGAAGTCTTCCATGGTGAGCGATTGCAACTCCACGCGGATGGGGAAACGTCCTTGCAGTTCGGGAATCAGATCGCTCGGCTTCGAGACGTGGAACGCCCCTGCCGCGATGAACAGAATGTGGTCGGTGCGCACCATGCCGTAGCGCGTGTTCACCGTGGTTCCTTCGACGATCGGGAGGATGTCACGTTGCACGCCTTCGCGGGAAACGTCCGGCCCATGGCCGCCTTCGCGCCCTGCGATCTTGTCGATCTCGTCGAGAAAAACAATTCCGGAATTTTCGACGCGATCAATCGCAGTCCGAGTGACCTGATCCATATCAATGAGTCGCTGCTCTTCTTCCTGGATCAAATACTCGAACGCCTCATTGACCTTCATCTTCCGCTTTTTGGTCCGCTGGCCGAAGATGTTCGGCAACATATCTTTAATGTTGACGTCCATCTCCTCGACACCCTGATTCGTCAGGATCTCGAATGACGGGAAATTGCGCTCGCGGACATCGATTTCCACCATGCGGTCATCGAGCTTGCCCTCGCGTAACTGTTGCCGCAGCTTTTCACGAGTGCGGCCGGAAGACGGCGACTCCGTCAGCGAAGTGTTTCCATCAATCACGACCCCGCCAGTGGGATTTGCTTGTTCGGCGCGCGGAGGCGGCGACGGAGGCAAAAGAATGTCGAGCAGCCTCTCCTCTGCGTTTAGTTCCGCCTTATCCGCCACATCTTCGAGTTTTTCTTCACGGACGTTGTCGATGGCAATCTCGACCAGATCCCGCACGATCGACTCCACATCGCGCCCAACATATCCAACTTCTGTGAACTTCGAAGCCTCGACCTTCAAGAAGGGAGAGTTCGCCAATTTTGCCAATCGGCGCGCGATCTCAGTTTTCCCCACGCCAGTGGGTCCGATCATGATGATGTTCTTGGGAATGATCTCTTCGGCAAGATCCGGCGGCAACTTCTGGCGCCGTGTGCGGTTGCGCAACGCGATCGCGACGGCACGCTTGGCGTCCTTCTGGCCGATTACATGCTTGTCGAGTTCGGCAACGATCTCGCGTGGAGTCAGTTCATCCAGCGCAAGCTGTTCTTCTTCTGCAGATGAGGGGAGATAAATAGCCATAGGAAATTCGACCTCGGACTTCAGACCTCAGCCCTCTGGACAATGTTGCCGACGTCCGAGGTCCAAGGTCTGCGGTCAGAGTTCTTCGATCGTAATCCTGTCATTGGTATAGATGCACATCTTGCCCGCAATCTTCATTGCTTCTTCGGCAATCTGGCGCGCCGAGAGCTGGGTGTGATCGGCAAGCGCCTGGGCCGCCGCATGAGCGTAGGGCCCGCCGCTTCCGATTGCCGCAATCCCGCCATCCGGCTCGATTACGTCGCCCTGGCCGCTCAGCAGGAACGTTTGATCTTTGTCGCTAACAACCAGCAGAGCTTCCAGATTGCGCAGAAATTTGTCTGTCCGCCAGTCCTTCCCCAGTTCGACCGCTGCCCTTCCAAGGTTCCCGTGATATTGCTCTAGTTTCGCCTCAAACCGGCTAAACAGCGTAAAAGCATCGGCTGTGGACCCGGCGAATCCGGCGATGATTTTGTCGTTATAAAGGCGGCGGATCTTCTTGGCCGAATGCTTGATGACCGACTCGCCGAGGGTAACCTGCCCATCGCCGGCGAGAACGACGTGGCCATCCCTGCGCACCGACAAAACCGTCGTGGAACGTATCAGTCTTTTCTTGGACATAAGAGCAATTCTTGATTATAACAGCGCAAAATCGGACCAGTCCCTTCCCGCCTTCTTGCGCAACAACTTCATGCTTTTCATAAATTTACAGGGTGCTTCGGTAACCTGAACTGCGATTACCGCTGTGACATTTACCGGTTTCGCAATAGCTCTTAGGTTCTAATGCATGCGCCAGTCCGCAGCGGTTCTATGTAACGACCCGAAGTCGCTGGAAGTCCTCAAATCCACCCTCGACCATCTCGATATTGACTTCACGAGATGCCACAGCCGGCAGGAGGCTCTGGAACTCGTCATGACCGGCGTCTGCTCGACGCTGTTTGTGGATTTCGATATCCCAGGCTCTGACGAAGCGATTCGGATGGCGAATCTTCTTCCCGAGGATCAGAAGCCGAAACTGATTGCCATTTCCAGCCGCGTATGGCCCGGGACCGGGCAGGCGTTTCAGTCGGGTGCGAACCGCATCCTCTACCGTCCGATCGATGCCGAAGTGGTGAAAGACGCTCTCAAGATCGGAAAGAAATCGGCAAAGAATCGACGCAAGTCCGCTCGTTACGACGTAAAGACACTGGTTTATCTGGAACTCAGCAGCGGTACCCTCTCAGCGATCAGCATGGACATCGGTGAACACGGCCTCGCGATACAGGCGACCGATCCTGTGCCCATGGCGTCGAATGTTTCGTTTCGCTGCGTCCTTCCCGGCACCGACACGACTCTTCATGGCCACGCCGATGTCATCTGGGCGAGCGATCAGGGACGTGCCGGATTGTTCTTCTCCAAGCTCGGTCCAGTCGCGCGCAAACACCTCACGCACTGGCTTCACAAACGAGCCCATCACCGCAAGGACAAGACCGCGCTTCGAGACCTGCTGCCACCGACCGACGCGCATGTGTCTTTCGCACCCCTGGCAGACGAAGTCACTACAGAAGCCTAACCCGCAGTCGACATCTCTTCGCACGGAAAATGGAGCTTGGCTTAGAATCGACTTCTTCGACTCTAAGGAGGCTGGCCTGCCCACATCTCCCGCATCCGCCGTTGCATTCAACGGCCATTCCATGGTTAGAAAGCTCGAGAAGGTTCTGGTGTGCTCTCCTCGAAGCGCCGGATGGGATCAGCCAGAGAGCGTCGCTTGTTGGCCCGACTTGGGGTTTCATCACGAGCCCGATTTCTCCGTTGCGCAGGCACAGCACGAAAATCTCTGTCATGAACTGGAAAAAGCCGGTGCGGAAGTGATCGAACTGTCCGCAGCTCAGGATCTTTCCCTCGACGCAGCTTACGCACACGACGCGTCGCTCAGTACCGACTTCGGATTGATGGTCATGCGTCCGGGCAAAACGAACCGTGTTCCGGAAGGGAAACAGCATTCCGCTTTCTGTCTGGGCATTGGAATTCCAACTTTTGGCACGATCGTCGCGCCCGGCACAACTGAAGCTGGTGACATCATCTGGCTGGATTCGCGAACTCTTCTCGTTGGTCACGGTTATCGCACCAATGCCGCAGGCATTGCACAACTGCGCGAGCTTCTCGCGCCGAAAGGGGTCGATGTGTTTTCTGCGCCGCTGCCGTATGGCCCCGGCCCGTCGGCCTGCCTGCACCTGATGTCGCTGATCAGCCTGCTCGACGACAGAACTGCTTTGGTTGACCTGCCTTGGATAGCTGTCGAAACCGTGGAGCTTTTGAAATCCCGGGAATTCAAGTTTGTCGAGATCGACTATTCCGAGCGCGAGACTCTGGCCTGCAATGTTCTGTCGCTTGGTGAGAATCGGCTTCTGGCGATCGAGGAAAACCATAAGACGAACGATCGCTTGCGCAACGCTGGATTCGATGTGCGCACCTTTCCGGGTAGCGAGATTTGCATCAATGGCAGCGGTGGCCCCACTTGTCTGACGCGCCCTCTGTTGCGCAGCTGATCGTTGGCAATTGATCAAGATTTCAGAATTTGGACCCTCCACTGGCTAGCGGCAGGCCTAGCATTGATATGATGTTGCAGCAAACGAGGGAATCCTTAAGGGGCGCAGAAATGCGATTTTCCGGTCGCCGTCTGTTCTTGTTGCTCGCTCTCCTATTTGTTATCGCCACTCTTGCTGCCGCTCAGTCTCCCGCTGCATCGCAACCACCAGTGAGCATCGATTCGGTTTCGAGCTCGCAGCCGCTGCACGACGGAATTCAGATCCAATCGGGTCCGGCGACGCTGAAGATAACCGCGCTGCGCGACGACATCATCCGCGTTCGAATTTCTCCCGGCGCCGACCTCCCTGAGGATGCTTCCTGGGCGGTTCTGCCCGAACCCCGAGCGAAATCCATCGACGTCAAAGCCGCGCAGGACGATGCATCGGTAGGCTTTCGCACTGCGGCTCTTGAAGTGCGCGTCGAGCACAATCCGCTCCGCATCGTCTTCCGCGATCTCTCTGGAAACGTGATCTGCGCCGATGCTGCCGGACGCCCCACACATTTCCAGGTTGGTGGCTTCACCGTGTCCAAAGAGATGATCGGCGGATACCACTACTTCGGCCTCGGTGATAAGACGGGGCAGTTCGATCGCGGAGGCCAGGTGTACAACCTGTGGAACACAGACATCGGCCCCCAGGAATCTGTCGATCCCATCTACAAGAGCATTCCGTTCTTTCTCGCGACCAACGGCGAGCGCAGCTATGGAATTTTTCTGGACAACACCTGGCGTACCTGGTTTGACTTTGGCAAGTCTGCGCGAGATGTGTATTCCTTCGGGTCCGAAGGCGGCCCGCTCGACTACTACTTCATTTACGGTCCGACTCCGAAGCAGGTTGTCGAAAACTACGCGTACCTGACGGGGAAACCACCCTTACCTCCGCTATGGGCGCTCGGCTTTCAGCAGTCGCGTTATAGCTACACTCCGGAGGCGCAACTGCGTGACATTGCCAACCGGCTGAGAATCGATCGTATTCCGTCCGACGTTGTTTACCTCGATATCGACTACCAATATCGCAACCGTCCGTTCACGGTGAACCCCGATACATTCCCGAATTTCCCGGGACTTGTCGCGGACTTGAAGAAACAGCACTTTCATCTCGTTAACATCACCGACCTCCACATCGCGCATGTGGCGAACCAGGGATATGGTCCCTACGACTCCGGACACACCACCGACCAGTTCGTGAAAAACCCCGACGGAACAGAATTCGTCGGCGTCGTCTGGCCCGGCCCCGCTGTGTTTCCGGATTTCACGCGCACCCAGACGCGGGAATGGTGGGGCGGCCTCTATTCGGATTTCGTGAAGGATGGCGTTGCCGGATTCTGGAACGATATGAACGAGCCGGCTGTCTTCGACGGGCCAGGAAAGACGATGCCGCTCAATACCGTCCACCGCATCGAAGAGCCCGGATTCGCGACGCGCAACGCCACTCACGCCGAAATCCACAATGTCTTCGGCCTGGAAAACGCACGCGCGACGTACGAAGGCTTGCTCAAGCTGCGGCCGAATGAGCGTCCCTTTGTTCTCACCCGCGCTACTTTCGCCGGAGGTCAGCGTTACGGTTTCACATGGACTGGAGACAATTCCGCCACCTGGAACCATCTTCGCCTTGCGACGCAACAGGTGCTCAACCTCGGTATCAGCGGTATCCCTTTTGTGGGAGCCGATGTAGGAGGGTTCAACGGCTCGCCTTCGCCCGATCTGCTCACCCGCTGGGTGGAAGTCGCCGCATTCTCACCCTTCTTCCGCGATCACGCGACCAAGGACAGTCTTCCGCACGAGATCTGGAACAATGGGCCAGATGCCGAAGCAGTGCGTCGTCACTACATCGAGACGCGATATCGCCTTCTGCCTTACTTCTATGCGCTCGCCGATGAGTCTTCGCGCACCGGATTGCCGCTGATGCGTCCTGTCTTTCTGGAATTCCCGGAGGTCTTCACGCCCAAGTCTCCGGGATTCGGCGACATGGACACCGAATTCCTGCTTGGCCGCAGTTTGCTGATTGCGCCTCCACCGTTCGGCGAGATGGTCAACGACTATGTCATCTCTTATCCGGAAGGGACGTGGTACGACTTCTGGACGGGGCAGAAAATGCCGCCCCAACCGCACGGCGCGCCGATTGATGTTGTCGCCAACGACATCGCGAAAACCGGCGGCACCACCAAGTTCGCTTGGCCTCACGCTACGCATCCGTCGTTGAAGACCCTTCCCGTCTTTGTGCGAGGAGGAACGATTCTGCCGATGCAGCCTCTGATTCAAAACACCGAGGAAATGCCCAGTGGTCCGTTGGAACTTCGTGTGTATCCCGGTCCTGATTGCGGCGGCTCTCTTTATCTCGACGACGGCCACACGCTGGAGTATCAGCAGGGCAAGTTCCTCCGCCAGAATGTGACCTGCGAGTCCGATGCAACTTCGATGCGCGTCAAATTCCACGCGCGAGAAGGTTCCTACACTCCTTGGTGGAAAATCATCGAAGTTGTTGTGTACGACTGGCCATCGGCCAGCGCCCAGGCAAAGTTCTCCGGCAGCACATATCCGCTGAAGACGACCTACAACCCGCAGGAGCACGCGTTGCACATGACGCTTTCGGATGTGACCAGGGAAGCAGAACTGACGATTCGGGGAAGGGCGGGCCGCTGAGGATCTAGACAGATACGGGTAACTGGACTTTGCGCAAGGCCTCTGGAGTCCGATCATGTTGTTCTTTCTCCGCTACGCGTATCGCCAGTTGCGCGGCAGGCCCGGTTTTGCCGTCACCGCAATCCTGACTCTCGCTTTAGGCATTGGAGCAACGACCGCTATTTTCGCTGTTCTCGATGCCGTCCTGCTCGAGCCTCTTTCCTTCAGAGAGCCGGACCGATTGGTTGCCGTCGAGTCGCAGCCCGACCGTGTTGTTTCCATACCAACAATGCGCGACTATCAGTCACGCTCGAGTAGTTTCGAAAGCCTCGCTGCATACCGTCCATGGTCCCCAGCTCAGAAAATTACGAAAGGCCCAGCGGCACGATTGATCTTGGCCGTCTCCCAAGGCTTCTTTTCAACTCTTGGCGCGCGATTCGCCTTGGGGACCAACTGGCCGATGACTGGGAATGAGCAGGATTGTTTTCAGCAAGTGATTGTCAGCAGCGGCTACTGGAAGCAACTTGGCGGCGGTTCCGTTTTCGAAAAGCGCATACTGAACCTGGATCGGCAGGATTACGAAATCGTTGGTGTCTTGCCATCGGAACAGACGATCGAGGGGGCATACGCCCTTAACCGGCCAGACGTATTTGTGGAAGTCGGCTGCGACAAAGAAGAGCGGCCCGGATCGAGGGGTGCCAACAGTTTTGATGTGATTGGGCGACTCAAGCAGGGTGTCAGTTTGTCTGCGGCGAGCGCCGATCTTGCGCGTGTGGAACGCACTCTTCAGCAGGACTACCCCAACGATTACGGAGCATCCGAAACCACCTTCCGCAAACCACCGCTCGTCTATCCGTATATCGAGTTGCTCGTCGGAACGCAAACCAAGCCCGCTCTGCTGATGACTTTCGGTGCATGCGGCCTGTTGCTCGCGATCGCTTGTGCGAATCTCGCAAGTCTGCTGCTGGCACGCAATGTGCGCCGTCGAAGTGAATTTGCTACCCGCGCAACGCTGGGTGCGTCATTGCGTCAGTTGCTCAGCCAGTTGCTGGTCGAGAGCGCTGTACTCGTGTGCATCGGGGCCGCCGCAGGAATGGCGTTCGCGCTTGGGATCCTGAAACTGCTCAGAGAGACCACCGCGATAGATATTCCCAGGCTTAATCACGCGACTTTGCGTCCCTCGGTGGTCTTGTTTGCGCTAGCCGTCTCTGCTGCCGTCACCGTTGCGCTCACGCTTTTGCCGGCCTGGAGAACGCTCCGGCCCGGGCTCGCGCAGGACCTTCGCGGCGTCGGCCGAACATCCGCGGGGCGCAGTTTGCGAGTGGCTGGACGAGTGCTCGTCGTTACGCAGTTGGCGCTTACGACGGTGCTGGTGGCGTGCGCTGGATGGATGATTGGAGGAGTTTACCTGTTGCTGCATCAACCCCTCGGTTTTGCGCCTGAACATTTGCTGATGTTCAAAGTGGAGGCTGGTTCGGAGCATCAAAACAGGCAGGAAGCGCTGAACTCCGAAAGGAAATTGGCGGAGGTAGCTGCGGCGCTACAGAATCTGCCGGGTGTCGTCTCTGTAGCATTCACGGACCACCAACCCCTCGGACATGCCATCAACCGTTACGATTTCTGTTCTGATGTGCATCCTGAGCAGTGCAAGCAGCAGGTGAACATCAATCCCAATTCATACTTGATCAGTTCCGATTATTTTGCAGCGATCGGGCAGGCTTTGTTGGAAGGCCGCGATTTCAACGACGCGGACGATGGACGTAACCACGTCGTCATCGTCAATGAGGCTCTGGCAGAACGAGAGTGGCCAGGAGAAAGCGCGTTAGGGCACCGCGTCCGCACTGGGGAAATTCATGCGCCAGACGGAAAAAATTGGGCGATGGTGGTCGGAGTCGTGGGCAATGTTCATAATTACGATCTGGCTTCGAAGCCGGGACCGGACTTGTACATTCCTCGTTCCGAAGATCCCAGCAGGTTTGCTCGATTTCTCGTAAACGCCAAAGATGATCCCGCCAAATTCAAAGTCACAGCCAGGAAAATAATCAAGTCGCAATTCCCCGAGGTGTCCGCGTACGCGTTCGAGACAATGTCGGAGGAGATGTCCTTCGAAGTGGCAGAAAAGGCGTTCCTGATGCAAGTCGCGATCGGCTTCGGCGCCATCGCCCTGTTTCTTGCGATCCTGGGAACTTACGGCTTACTTGCGTATGAAGTCTCACTCCGTGTGAAGGAGATTGGAATCCGGCTGGCTCTTGGTTCTACTCGGGAAAAAATCTTTCGCCTTGTGCTGTACGACCACGGCACGTGGCTCCTATTCGGCACGACTCTGGGTTTGGCCTGTGCTGTCGCAACAGGGTTTTTATTTCGCGCGCGATTCTATGGTATTCAGGCGTCGTCGCCGAGCGTTTTGTTTGGCGCGGCTCTAATTCTGCTAGTTCCGGCCTTCCTCGCCATCTCGTTGCCCGCACGACGTGCGTCGCTCCAGGATCCGTCGGATACTTTGAGGCGCGAATGATCTCTTCCGCATGGGTGTGTCTCTCTGACGTATGAGAGTTCCTGCTAAAATCAAAGAGCGATGCTTCTTCCCTTCGTCCGCGAACTCTTCGCGGACGTCGAATTGCTTCCCGGCTTCCTGCGTGTAGCCTCCCACCTGAAAGAGGGCACGGGGAGGATTCGTGTTTCCGGGCTATCCCCTACGGCTAAAGCAGTTTTGCTCGTGCTCCTCCAGCGCGCCGCCGAGCGGCCGCTGATCGTGGTAGTCGCCGACAACCGCGCGGTCGAGGAACTTGTCCCCGTTCTGCGAGGATTCTGTGAATTGACCGCGGCCTGTGATCCGGACTCGGTGGTTCCGCTTCCCGCCCGCGACGTGCTGCCATTCCAGAATCTCTCGCCGCATCCGGAGCTTCAGGAAGAACGCGCCACCGCCCTCTGGAAGATTGCGACCGGGAAGGCTTCGATCGTGGTTTCGCCGATCGCAGCCACAGCCATTCTGCAGCGATCCGCCGATTACTACACTGACCTGGCCCGCGTGCTGCGCCGCGGCGAGTCCTTCGATATGGACAACCTTCTGGCGCATCTCAACACCGTGGGATACGCCTCTGCCGACGTCGTCGAAATGCCAGGCCAGTACGCCCTGCGGGGAGGAATTCTCGACGTTTACTCGCCCGAGGCCGAACGCCCGGTTCGAATCGAGTTTTTCGGCGATGAAGTGGATTCGATCCGCCGCTTCGATCCGACTTCGCAGCGTTCGTCCAACCCGATCGATGAAGCGCTCCTCCTGCCGCTCACCGAAACGCCAGTGAGCGATCAGTTGCTCGCCGCTATCCACACGCGTCTGTCGGGCAAGCGTATCGAGGGCAACGAAGAGATTGTCGAAGCGGCAATCCGCTCCGGCGGAGTGACAGTTTTCCCCGGTTGGGAGTTCTACGCTCCCGTCGCCGGCGCCGATCGCACTGTGTTCGACCTGCTCCCGCGATCGACGGTCTTGCTGGACGAACCGGATGCTCTCCGCGCCGAGTTTGACCGCTTCTGGACCCGCGTCACCGAAATGCACGAGCGCAGCGGTGTCGGAAATCTCGTCCGTCCCGAGGATCTTTACCTTCCTCCCGATGACTGGTGGCAGAAAGTTATGACGCTCGGAGGCGCTGACATCGAGCACCTCGATATCACACGAGTGGAGGATGCCGAATCGGCGGTCAACATTCTGACGCAGCCAACGCCGCGCTTCCACGGCGCGGTTCCATCGATGCTCGAAGAAGTTCAGAAGCTGACATCGTCGGGAAATCAGGTGCTTTTTTCAGTCCCCAACACCGGTGAGGTCGAGCGCCTCGCCGACATCTTCACTGAATACAACGTCAGCTTCCGCCTCGGCAGCCGCACCCGCGGCGGCGAAAGTTACGCCGATGAGACCAGCTACTTCGCCGGCGAGGTCAACACCACAACGCTCGCCAAAGCCTATCTCCCCGACGGCGTTATTTTCCCCGATGCGCATCTCGCCATCTTCGGTTCGCGCGATCTGTTCGACGAATCGGAAGCGGTCGCCGCACGCCCGCAGCGGACGAAGTCAAAAGTCTCCGCCTTCCTTTCCGATTTCCGCGACCTGCAAGTCGGAGACTATGTCGTTCACGTCGAACACGGCATCGGCCAGTACCAGGGCCTGAAGGAAATCAATCAGGGAGACGGCAACGCGGAATTCATGCTTCTCGAGTACGCAGAAGGCGCACGGCTTTACGTTCCTCTGACCCGCCTTGATCTGATTCAGAAGTACCGCTCGCAGGAAGGCGCTAAGCCTGCCCTCAGTCACCTTGGCACGCAAGCGTGGGCCAAGACCAAAGCTCGCGTGCGCAAGGCGATGAAGGACATGACCGAGGAACTCCTCAAGCTCTACGCCCAGCGCAAGATGGCCCAGGGCCATTCCTTCCCCGCCGGAAACGAATTTGTTCGCGAGTTCGAGGACTCGTTCGAGTTCAACGAAACCGAAGACCAGGCGCAGGCCATCACTGACGTCATGCACGACATGGAATCGCAGCAGCCCATGGACCGCTTACTCTGCGGCGATGTTGGCTACGGCAAAACAGAAGTCGCCATGCGAGCGGCATTCAAGGCCGTCAGCGACAACAAACAGGTCGCGGTTCTTGCGCCGACAACGGTTTTAGCGTTCCAGCACTACGAAACGTTCAAGCAGCGCTTTGCGCCATTTCCGGTGACGGTCGAGATGATCAGCCGCTTCCGTAACGCGAAACAGCAAAAAGAAATTCTGCAGAAGACGGAAGCGGGCAAGATCGACATCTTGATTGGTACGCATCGCATTCTGTCGAAAGACATCAAGTTCTCTGATCTTGGCCTGTTGATCGTTGACGAAGAGCAACGTTTTGGCGTGCGTCACAAAGAGCGCATCAAGCAGATGCGCAAGCAGGTCGACGTGCTTACCATGTCGGCAACGCCGATTCCGCGCACCCTGCATATGTCGCTGGTCGGACTGCGCGATATGAGCGTGATCGAGACTCCTCCGAAGGACCGCATGGCGATTCAGACCGTCGTCGCGAGTTGGGACGACAAGCTGATCCAGTCAGCGATCGAGCAAGAGCTTGAGCGCGGAGGCCAGGTCTACTTCGTCCACAACCGCGTCGAGAGCATCTGGGAGATTGCCGCCAAGCTGCAGGAACTCGTGCCCAAGGCGCGGGTCATCGTTGGTCACGGACAGATGTCTGAAGGCGAACTTGAAAAAGTGATGCTGAAGTTTATGCATCACGAGGCCGACATCCTGGTCGCCACGACGATCATCGAGAACGGGCTCGACATCCCGCTCTGCAACACGATCCTGATCAATCGCGCCGACCGCCTTGGCCTCTCTGAGCTCTACCAGCTCCGTGGACGCGTCGGCCGATCCAATCGCCGCGCCTACGCTTACCTCATGATTCCGAAGGAAGCCGAACTGACGCCGATCGCTCGCCGCCGGCTTGCAGCTCTCAAGGAATTTTCCGATCTCGGTGCCGGGTTCAAGATCGCTGCTCTGGATCTCGAGCTCCGCGGGGCTGGAAACCTGCTCGGAGGTGAGCAGAGCGGGCACATCGAAGCCATTGGATTCGAGCTTTACACCCAGATGCTCGATCGCGCCGTCCGCGAGATGAAGGGCGAAGTCGCTCCCGAAGAAGCCGAGATGCAGCTCAATCTCGGGCTCAACATCCGCATCCCGGGCGAATATATTCCGGAAGAGAACCAGCGCTTGCGGATGTACAAGCGCGTCGCAGGAGTCGAGACCGAAACGCAGCTCAACGACGTTGCCGCCGAGTTACAGGATCGCTACGGACCACCTCCGCCTCCGGTGCGCAACCTGCTCGACTACGCCTCACTCAAGCTGCTCTGCATGCGAGTCGGGGTCAATGCCATCGACCGCAAGCGCGAGTCTGTCAGCTTCAAGTTCCGCCAGAACGCCGCGGTTGATCCTGAGCAGCTTGCCCGGTTCGTTTCGAGCCAGAGAGGTGCGCAGTTTACGCCCGATGGAACGCTGAAGTTCACTTTGAAAGCGGCGGCTGCCGATGAAGTGCTACGGTCTCTCCGGACCATTTTGGGCCAGTTGTCCGCCGTCGAGGCCCAGTCTCAACCCGCCGACTAGCATATCGCCCAATCGATCCTGTCGATCGTTCGGAACAGAAAATCACACTTCCCAAACTTCACGATTCCCGCTACGATGACGCAACTTGCTGTCCCATACGACCGTTCGGTTGGTCCAGAGTTACAAGAGAGAGTCGCAGTTGTCAGGCCCAACATCTAAATAAGTATTCAGATCAAAAACTGGGGTGCGTCCGGGATCCCGGACGTTAGCGCTATTGAACGAAAAAATTGATCGGCTTCGGCCGCAATCCGCTACTGATGACAGATTCTTCCGCGCGCGAGTCAGCAAGCGCGCCGACTTCGCCCCCGACTTATGGATGTTCCGCGTTCAAACCGGCGGAGAATTCAACTTCGTCCCGGGACAGTTCGCAACCCTCGGTGTGGAACGAGATGGCCATCGTATCGAGCGGCCGTATTCGATCGCCTCTGCTCCTTCGGAAGATGAAGTGGAATTCTTCTTCGAACTTGTGCCAAACGGTGCGCTGACTCCGTTGCTGCACAAGTTGCAGGTGGGCGACGAATTGCTTATGCGCAAGGCGTCAAAAGGGAAGTTCTCCCTCGACACACACAACGGCAGAAAGCATCACCTGCTTGTCTCGACGGTCACCGGCGTGGCCCCATTCGTCAGTTACGTGCGCACGCTTTCGAAAGACTGGAAAGAGGGCCGCTTCGATGGCTCACACCAACTGTATCTGCTGAATGGTGCCAGTCGTCCATGGGAGTTCGGATACAAAGAAGAACTCATGCAGTTCGATAAAGAGCTGCCCTGGTTCAAGTACATTCCTACGGTCAGCCGCCCGTGGGACCATTCGGACTGGCCCGGCGAAATCGGCCGCGCCGACGACATCCTGCGCAAATATGCCGATCACTGGGAACTTGACCCAAGCAATACGTACGCGTACCTGTGCGGCCATCCCGACATGATCGAGAACAGCAAGGCCATTTTGAAACGCCGTGGATTTGTCGAAAAGGGATCAGTGAAGGAAGAGGTCTACTGGATCCCGCCGAAGGCGTAGTGAAGTTCTCTGTGTTCTTCTGTGATCTCTGTGGTGAAAATCTTTAGGTTTCCGCCGGCGCAAAAAAGACAAGCGCCTGCAACTCTTCTTCAATGTCGTAGAAACGATGCTCGACCTCGGCAGCAACGTAGAGCACGCTGCCGGCCGAGACCTCTTGATCCTGATCTCCCGCTTTGAAGCGTGCCCGTCGACGCACCACGTAGTACATTTCATCCTCATGATGCGGACGTTGCGCGTCAGTGGCTCCCTTGGCCAAGACGTAAAGGCCGGCGCTCATAAACGGCACACGCAGGAATTCGCGATACAGCTTTCCGGCCTGGCTGCGCTGCCGATCGATCTCGTCGATCGCAGTGAACAGGTTCTTCACGCGAGGATTCCCCCAAATACGAGATCCGTGAATTGCGGAACGAGGTTATTTGCCTGCAGATTTCCTTCCGGCTTGTACCACTGATAAATCCAGTTGATCATCCCAAGCAGTGCGAAGGCCGCCGCTCTGGCGCTGACGGATCCCTTCGCCTTCCGCGCCCGCTGCACTTCACCCATAAGGTTCTCAACGAAGTGGATGTATTCCTTCTTTCGCGTGTTGATTCGCTTGCGCAACGTCGGTGGCAGTGGATGGTTCTCATGCAGCATCACCGTGATCTCGCGGTCGCGCGGGCTGAGCACAACCTCGATGTGGAGACGGATCAGCGCACGCAGGCGTTCCTCCGGATCCAGAATGTTCCGCACCGGTCCAATCACGCGCTCCTGTGTGATTTCCATCGCGTGATTCATGATCTCGAACAGAATCTCATCCTTGCTTTGGAAGTGATGATAGAGGCCGCCCTTGCTCAACTTGAGGGCGGCTGCGACGTCATTCATCGATGTCGCATCGTAGCCGCGCTGCTGAAATAGCCGTGCGGCGGTACGAAGAATTTCCTGTCGGGAATCGACCAATGTTTCGCGTGGCATCGTTCGACATGGTAACAGGTTCGGCTGGAAATCCAAGAAAACGCGCAGGATACGGCGGTATCCGAGTTCTCTATTGACACCTCCGCGACCCGACAGTTAGCATCTTACAAATACCGACCGACCGGTCGGTTGCAGTGGAACCCTCAGAAGCCAAAAACAAATCGCTCGGGGAGTTCTATTCGCAACTCGCAAGGGTCTTCTTTCCCCTTGTTCGAACCAGCAGTGCACGAGAGGAGCACGATGGCAGTCACCATTTTCTACGAACGCGACGCTAAGCCCGATGCTTTAAAGGGCAAGACGATCGCGATCCTTGGCTATGGCAGCCAGGGACACGCCCAGGCCCAGAATCTTCGCGACAGCGGACAGAAAGTTATTATCGGTCTTGACCCCAACCGGCCCAGCGCAGCCCAGGCGCGCGCCGATGGAATGGTGGTCGTCGCTCCAGATGAGGCAGCGAAACGCGCCGACTGGATTCACATTCTCACCCCCGATGAGACGCAAGGCGAACTCTACGAGAAGTCGATCAAACCGTATCTGCATCCCGGAAAAGTTCTCGGCGTTTCGCACGGCTTCAGCATTCACTTCAAGACGATCGTTCCGCCGGATGACGTCGACGTCGTCATGATTGCTCCCAAGAGCCCCGGACACCTTGTCCGCCGCGTGTACACCGAGGGCCGCGGAGTTCCCGCGCTGCTTGCGATCCACCAGGACGCCAGCGGACGGGCTCACGAACTCGGTCTCGCATACGCGCATGGAATTGGTTCTACCCGCGCGGGAGTTCTTCAGACCACGTTCAAGGAGGAAACCGAGAGCGATCTTTTCGGCGAGCAGGCAGTTCTTTGCGGTGGCCTGACTTCGCTGATCAAGAAGGGATTCGAAACACTCGTTGAAGCGGGCTACGCGCCTGAAATCGCGTACTTCGAATGCCTCCACGAAGTGAAGCTGATCGTGGACCTGATCTACGAGGGTGGACTAGGGCGCATGCGCTATTCGATTTCGAACACCGCCGAGTACGGCGACCTCACTCGCGGCGAGCAGGTCGTCGGCGATGCGACGCGGCAGGCGATGAAGAAGACGCTGGCCGATATCCAATCTGGCAAGTTTGCGCAGGAGTGGATCGCCGAGAACAAGGCGGGCTGCCCGAACTTCAACAAGTTGCGCGAGGCGGAGAAAAAGCACCCGATCGAAATCGTTGGTGCTCAGCTCCGCAGCATGATGAGTTGGCTGCCGAAGGAAACCAAGAAGCAAGCTGCTCCGCAAGACACAAAACAGGTGGTGAATGCCTAAAGGCGCCGACATCGTCCTACAGTGCTTGCGCGCCGAAGGGGTAGACCTCGTTTTCGGTTACCCCGGCGGCGCGATCATGCCTTTGTACGACGCTCTGGAAGGCAGCGGCGTGCGGCATATTCTTACCAGGCATGAGCAGGGCGCAGTGTTCGCGGCAGAAGGCTATTCGCGCGCGACGGGCAAAGTTGGCGTGGCGATTGCGACCAGCGGTCCCGGCGCAACTAATCTCGTCACGGGCATTGCTGACGCGAAGATGGATTCGGTTCCTCTCGTCTGCATCACTGGACAAGTTCGCAGTGCGCTGATCGGTACCGACGCATTCCAGGAGACAGATGTTTTCGGCGTGACGCTGTCACTTACCAAGTGGAGTCGCTTGGTGAAGACTATCGATGAGATTCCCGAAGCAATTGCAGAGGGATTCTATTGGGCGCGCAGTGGACGTCCTGGTCCGGTAGTCATCGACATTCCGACCGACATGCTGAAGGCCAGCAAGGATTTTGCCGGGCCGGTGAAGTTCACGCCTCCCGTGCGTCCCTCGGAAGCTAAAGCTGACGGCGGATTCACAGACACAATCGTTGCCCTCCTGAAACAGTCGGCCAAACCGGTTGCACTGGTGGGAGCCGGTGGGAAGCTGTCAGGGGCCATCGACGATCTGCGGCGCTTGCTGGATCAACTCAATATTCCGACGTTCGCCACGGTTCACGGTCTCGGAGCAGTTGAGCCTCAGGCTCCGTATTACCTGGGCATGGTCGGCATGCACGGAACGCGTGCAGCCAACATGGCTCTACACGAGACTGACTTACTGCTTGTGTTTGGCGCGCGCCTGGATGATCGCGTTACCGGCGATCCGACGCGTTTTGCACCTTACGCCAAGATCGTTCACTTCGAGATCGATCCCGCGCAGCTTGATCGCGTACGTCCCGGTGACTTATCTGTGATCGGTGACCTCGCCGACACGATTCCCGCATTCCAGGCCGAACTCCGACGCCACAAGCTTCCGGACTTTGCGGAATGGAGATCGGTTGCATGCGGTCCGGACCGGGCCGAACTTGACCCTCGCGGACTCGCGCAGCCAACCATCCGTTTCCTCGATGAACTCTTCAGCCGCTTGCCGGAAGACAGCATCATCATCACCGACGTCGGGCAGCACCAGATGTGGGCGGCACAACGTTACCGTTCGTCTTCGCCACGGGGTTTCATTACATCCGGTGGTCTCGGCTCGATGGGATTTGCATTGCCCGCCGCCGTCGGCGTGCAACTCGCGAAGCCTGACACCTGCGTGCTCTGCGTCTCGGGCGATGGCGGATTCCAGATGAACATTCAGGAACTGGCGACGATCCATCGTCTCGGGCTTCCGGTGAAGATGGTCATCATCGATAACAAGTATCTCGGTATGGTGCGGCAGTGGCAGCAGCTTTTCTACGAGCGCAATTACGCCGAAACCGACCTGAGCGACAACCCGGATTTCGTGGACATAGCCAAGGCATACAAGATTCATAGTTTCCGCCTGCAGGAAGACGCAATGCGGGAGTTCCCGGTTTCGCAGCTGACGGGAGACACGATCGACCGTTTCCTGCACTCCGAGAATCCAGAGTTGCTGGTGTTTGATTGCGCGCCAGAGGCGAATGTGTTCCCGATGGTTCCATCGGGCGCGGCGCTGTCGGAGATGTTGCTGGAAGAGAAGTAGACACATGGAGCCAATGATGCAGACCTTTCACATTCGATATCGCAATACACAAGGCACACTGATGCGCATTTTGAATGCGGCTTCGCGTCGCGGCCTCGACATTCCGGTCGTGCATGCCGAACCGGCCGAGAACGGACATCTCGTGACGTTGTCCCTCGAGGTGAATCAGAAGCAGGTCGGTCAGCTGTATCGCGAATGGTATTCGATTGTGGATGTGATTCACGTTGGTTCTGGTGCTGTGCAGACGCAGACGTGGACTTCGCCGCATCCGCCAGCGGGAGTGACGATCGAGGAAGCGCGCGCTGCGGCCCGCGCGTAAACGAGTTTGAGTTAGCTGGGCAAGCATGACGGCTCCTGGGCAGCGTCATGCACTTTGGGGAACCTGCTGGGCGCGGGTTCCCCGTTTTTGTCAGAATGAAGTTTCAAAGTTTCAGAGTTTCAAGGTTGTATGCATTCACACCCTTGAAACATTGAAACCTTGAAACTTTGCAACCTGTCGTCCATGTCCTTTAATCTTTGATGGGGTCATATAAAACATGGATCTGAAACATATCAGTCGCGGCATCACCGAAGGTCGTGATCGCGCGGGTGCGCGTTCGATGTACAAAGCTGTCGGATATACCGATGAGGATTTGAGCAAGCCGCTGATCGGAGTTGCCAATACGTGGATCGAGACGATGCCATGCAACTTCCACCTGCGGCGTTTGTCGGCAAAGGTGAAGGAAGGCATTCGCGCAGCGGGCGGAACTCCGATGGAGTTCAACACCATCGCAATCTCCGATGGCGAAACGATGGGCACCGAAGGCATGCGAGCATCGCTCGTCAGCCGCGAGTTGATTACGGATTCCATCGAACTGGTTTGCCGCGGGCAGATGTTTGACGCAGTCGTGTGTGTCGTCGGATGCGACAAGACCATTCCTGCCGCGGCAATGGCGCTGGCGCGCATGAACCTTCCGGGTGTTGTGCTTTATGGCGGGACCATCGCGCCAGGAAACTACAAGGGCAAAGACGTTACGATTCAGGATGTCTACGAAGCGATCGGCGCGAACGTCGCCGGCAAGATGAGCGACAAGGAGTTGAAGGAGCTTGAGGACGTTGCCTGTCCGGGCGCTGGCGCATGCGGCGGCCAATACACCGCGAACACGATGTCGACCGTGATGGAGATGATCGGGCTCTCGCCGATGGGGTTCAACAGCGTTCCGGCGATGGATCCGCGAAAAGATGACGTTTCGGTCGAGTGCGGCAAGCTGGTGATGGATGTTCTCAAAAAGGGATTGAAGCCCCGCGACATTCTGACTCGCGATGCGTTTGACAATGCGATTGCATCCGTGGCAGCGAGCGGCGGATCGACGAATGCAGTTCTACACCTATTGGCGATCGCTCGCGAAGCCGGAGTTCAACTCGAAATCGACGACTTCCAGACGGTGAGCGAACGAACACCATTCATCACCGATCTCAAGCCTTCTGGGAGATTCGTGGCTGCGGATATGCATCGCGCGGGAGGAATTCGCCTGCTCGCGAAGCGTTTGATGACGGGTAAGTATCTGCACGGTTCGGCCAAGACCGTAACGGGCCAGACGATTGCCGCAGAGGCAGAGAGCGCGGTCGAAACTCCGGGACAGGAAGTGATTGTTCCGCTCGACAAGCCCCTGAAAAAGACCGGCGGTCTTGTGATTCTCAAAGGCAATCTTGCGCCAGAAGGTTGTGTGGCGAAGATCAGCGGGCACGAACGGCTGGAGCAGCACGGTCCGGCGCGCGTGTTTGATTCGGAAGAGGACGCGATGGCCGCTGTCACGGCGAAGAAGATCAAAGCAGGCGATATCGTGGTGATCCGCAATGAAGGGCCGAAAGGCGGTCCCGGAATGCGCGAGATGCTCGGCGTTACGGCTGCGATTATCGGCGAAGGTTTGGGAGAATCCGTTGCGCTGTTGACCGACGGGCGTTTCAGCGGTGCGACTCGCGGGCTGATGGCGGGTCACGTTTCTCCGGAAGCGGCGAACGGCGGACCGATCGCTGCGGTGCGTGACGGCGATACGATTCTTTTCGACGTGAAGAATCGGGTGCTTCAAGTCGAGATCAGCGACGATGAGTTGAAGCAGAGGATGTTGAAGTGGAAGCCGCAATCTCCGCGATATCCGACGGGAGTATTCGCGAAGTATGCGGCGTTAGTTTCGTCGGCGTCGCAGGGAGCGATCACGCGACCGAAGTAACAAACCTCAGCGGCTAAAGCCGAGCCTGCCGATGCGCCTTGCGGCACGACTCAAGTCGTGCCCTTCCCACGAACCGGATGGGAAGAAAGCTGGGTGCCAAGGTGCTTTGTGGAAAAATTTCAGAACCAGTCGCTGCGATAGGCGATCCACCACGAAGCGATGATGATCGGAATCGTTGCGCCGAAGGCCCACCAGAATGGGAGCAGGAAGTCGGCGAGCAGACCGAAGAGGATGAAGCAGAGCCAGAAGATTTTTCTCTGCATGGAATGATTGTACGGCTGAGAGCAAACCTCAGCAGCTAAAGCCGGAGTCCTCGCGGCTTTACGGCACGACTCAAGTCGTGCCCCTCCCGCCCCACTTCGGTGCGTGAAATCACTGCAAGTATCCGTGCGGTGGCGGACAATTCGGGGAGATTTCTCCCTGCCTTCCGGGTGCGACCTCAAGAGGGGGCGGCCGCTTCCAGCGGGGAAATCTACTCGCGCAAAAGTCGTTTTGGGCCCAGGGGACCGAGTCGCAAGACACGGCCAGGATGTCCCCATGCAGGCCACGCTCTCCCATTACCGCATTCTTGAACAAATCGGTGCTGGAGGGATGGGTGTCGTTTATCGCGCCCGTGACGAACATCTTGGGCGGGACGTCGCGCTGAAAGTGCTTCCTACCGGCACCGTACCGGATGCGTCCACTCGAAGGCGTTTTCACAAAGAAGCAATTGCTCTCTCGAAACTCAATCATCCGAACATTGCCACTGTGCATGACTTCGACACGCAGGACGGCGTGGATTTCCTGGTGGAGGAGTACATCGATGGCCTGTCGCTGGACACGATGTTGGCGGCCGGTGCGTTGCCGGAGCGGGAGATCGTGGATCTCGGATCGCAAATGGCCGAGGGACTGGCGGCGGCACACGAGCAAGGTGTGATCCATCGCGACCTGAAACCGGGCAACATGAGAATCACGCCATCCGCGCGGCTGAAGATCCTGGACTTTGGACTGGCGACGATCCTGCGCCAGGAAGCGAGTCCGACGGCGGTGACGGAGACGCTGAGCAGAACTGAAGGATTGGTCGGAACGCTGCCTTACATGTCCCCGGAGCAACTGCTGGGTGGAAAGTTGGACGAGCGCACCGACATATGGTCGGCCGGGTGCGTCCTTTACGAGATGGCGACCGGCAGGAGGCCTTTCTTGGGATCCGGCCCAGCTCTGACCGAGGCGATCCTGCATGAGAATCCGCCAGCGGTAAGCAAACTGAATCCGAAGATCGACGCGAGACTGGATGGAGTGATCCAGAGATGCCTCGAGAAGGATGCGGCGAACCGGTACTACTCTGCCAAGCGGATTGCTGCCGACCTTCGCAGACGGAGCGCTCGGAACATTGGGGAGAGAAGGGCATCCCAAAAGAAACATGCAATCATCGCGTTGATCATCGCTTTGGTGGCGGTGTTTGCAGTGATAGCGGGAAAAAGAATTTTGGATCGCTCCCTGACGCGCCAGCAGCAGAGTGGAACGGCTGCGGTTGGGAGTGCTCCCTACGAGGCTTACCTTGCGGGAATGAAGCAAATGGATCGTTGGGACAAGGCAGCGAACCTGGATTCGGCCATTGTGCTTTTCGGAAAAGCGGTAAAAGCCGATCCGGCCTTTGCTCTCGGGTTCAGCGCCCTGGGGGAGGCGCATTGGGCAAAGTACAGATTGGAGAAGGATACGCGTTGGATCGATGAAGCGGAGAAGGATTGCCGGCGTGCTTCGGAACTGAACAACCAAGTGCCTGCGATTTACGTCACGTTGTCGCGAGTTCACAACGGGCGAGGGCAATTTGACCTGGCACTGGAAGAGATCGAGAAGGCACTCGAACTCGAGCCGCTGAATGCGGATGCATTGCTGGCGCAGGCGGCAGTATTCGCCAGCATGGGCCAATTGGATCGCGCGGAAGAGACGTACCAGCGGGCGGCGACGCTGCAGCCGCACCAGTGGGGAGGATTCTACGAATTGGGCGTCTTCTATTACAGGCAGAAGCGGTATCGGGACGCAGTGACGGCATTTGAGCGAGTGTTGAATATCACTCCCGATAACGCAATGGCCTATGCCGCATTGGGCGGCGTGCATGAAAAGCTGGGGAGAGACGCCGAAGCCGAAAGCTATCTGAAACGCAGCCTGGAACTGCAGCCGACATACGCGGGATATACAAATCTTGGCGTCTGGTACTACCGGCGCCAGAGGTGGGCTGAGTCAGTGACGATGACGCGCCGGGCGCTCGAGATCAATGGCAGCGATTGGAGGGCCTGGTCGAACCTTGGCCTCGCATATGAATGGCTCAAACAGAAAGATGCGGCGGATGAAGCATTTCGCAACGAGCTGTCGCGTTTGCAGAAAATCGCGGATGCGGGTCCCGATGATGCGGAGCTGCAAGTCGAACTAGGGCTCTTGCATTCCCGATGGAAGCGGCGGGAGAAGGCTGTTCCCCTGATCCAAGCAGCATTGGCACGCGCGCCAGACAATGCCGACGTTCTGGCCGCTGCGGGAGAGGCCTACGACAACCTGGGCGACCGGGACCGCGCTCTCGAACTGGTTCGACAGGCGTTGGAGCACGGATGGACCTTGGCTCAACTAGAAAATGATCCGGGCCAGCAGAAATTATTACAGGACTCTCGCTTTCGCGAGATCGCAGCGAAACATCGGAACAATTCCCAAAACGAACAATGATTAGGAGAACGATTGACAGCGGGCCGAGGCGGTCCGCAAGGAGGAATCATCATGGAGGCACCTGTATTAGACAGACCCGAGATCTTTGCAGGCTTGGAGAAAGGTAAAGAGAAGAGGTTGATTACGGTAATCACCGGGGAGCCGGCTCCCCGACCTGATGGCAAGAACCTGTTTGTCAGGATTGTGATCGATCCGGAGACGGCGACGTTCCACTGCCAAGAAGAAGAGCACATGGGGAACCATGAGGGCAGATTTGTGACGTTTCAAGCCAATGCGACTTGCACACTCCACTTCACAAATCCGGATGTCTTCGACATGAACAAAGTGGACTTAACGAAGAATCAGCCCAAACCCTTGCACAACAAAAAGCGCCTGAAAGAGACCGGCTATTACGTTACGGTCAACAAGGCTCAAATGGAAATCATGCTGCTCGGAGAACCGAAAATCGTAGTGCCGTGACGCGATCAGCTATTTTCGAAAGCCCCACTTCTCGCGCACACAACGCGCGAGAAATGGGGCACCCTTTACTCGTTTCTACGCGCTTTTGTCGCTGTCTGCCTTGCCCCTTGCCGCAGCCTGTGAAAAACTAGTGTTTTCCCTTCTAAATCATGGCTGCCAAGACTTTATTCGAGAAGATTTGGGACGCCCATTTGGTGGCGACACCATCTGGGCGTTCGCCGATCCTTTATATCGATCTGCACCTCGTTCATGAGGTGACTTCTCCGCAGGCGTTTGACGGGTTGCGGGCTGCGGGACGCAAGGTGCGGCAACCGCTGCGCACGGTGGCGACGGTCGATCACAACATTCCTACTGAACCGCGCGGGACACCGATCACAGACTTGATCGCGGCGAAGCAGATCTCTGCGTTGCAAGCGAATTGCAAGGAGTTCGGGATCCGGCTGTTTGATATGGACGCGCCCGAGCAGGGGATTGTGCACGTCATCGGTCCGGAACTTGGGCTAACCCAGCCGGGGATGACGATTGTGTGCGGCGACAGCCATACGAGTACCCACGGGGCATTCGGATCGCTGGCATTCGGGATCGGAACGTCCGAGGTGGAGCACGTCCTGGCGACGCAGTGCCTGGCGCAGCAGAAGCCGAAGACGATGAAGATCGACGTCCGAGGAAAGTTGCCGGATGGCGTGACAGCGAAAGATCTTGCGCTGGCAATCATCGGACAGATCGGCACCGATGGCGCGACCGGCTACGTGATCGAGTATGCGGGGCCGGCAGTACGTGCGCTCTCGATGGAAGGCCGGATGACGTTGTGCAATATGAGTATCGAAGCGGGGGCGCGGGCGGGCATGGTTGCGCCCGATGAGACGACGATTGCCTACGTCAAGGGGCGGCGGTTTGCTCCGACGGGCGCGGATTGGGAGAAGGCCGTAGCGCAATGGCGGATGCTTCCCTCCGATGGCGACGCGAAGTTCGACAAGGTGGTCCCCATCGATGCGGAACAATTGTGTCCCTTTGTGACTTGGGGGACAAACCCAGGCATGGTGGCGCCGGTTACGGGGCGTGTGCCGGAGGTCAGGAGTCTCGGAGAAAGCGACAGGCGCGCGGTGGAACTTGCGCTGCAGTACATGGCGCTCGAGCCCGGCAAGAAGATCGAGGACATCGCGATTGACCGCGTGTTCATCGGATCGTGCACGAATTCGCGGATTGAAGATCTGCGGGCGGCGGCGCGCGTCGCAAGAGGGCACCATGTGAATCCGAAGGTGCGTGCGATGGTGGTGCCGGGATCGCAGACGGTCAAGCGCGTGGCCGAGCAGGAAGGACTGCACCGGATTTTCCAGGAAGCGGGCTTTGAATGGCGAGAGTCAGGATGCTCGATGTGCCTGGGGATGAATCCGGATATCTTGCAGCCGGGGGAGCGTTGCGCATCCACGAGCAACCGGAATTTTGAAGGGCGACAAGGACGCGGAGGGCGAACGCATCTTGTGAGCCCAATGATGGCGGCCGCTGCGGCGATCGCGGGGCATTTTACGGATATACGGAATTGGAAGTTCCAGTGATGAGTGCGAGGGCGAGACGCCCTCGCGACAGCCGGCGGGACGCCGGCGCTACAGGAGATCGATGAAGCCTTTTACAGTGCATCGCGGGCGCGTGGCGCCTCTGGATCGAGTCAATGTCGATACGGACCAGATCATCCCGAAACAGTTTTTGAAGCGGATCGAGAAGACCGGTTTCGGGCAGTTTGTGTTTTATGACTGGTGCTTCGGCACGGACGGGAAGAAGAATCCGGATTTTGTGCTGCACGATCCGCGATACGAGGGCACATCGATTCTCGTGGCAGGAAAGAACTTCGGGTGTGGGTCATCGCGCGAGCACGCGGTATGGGCGTTGGCCGATTTTGGGTTTCGCGCTGTGATTTCGTCTTCCTTTGCCGATATCTTTGCAAACAATTCGACCAAGAACGGATTCTTGACGGTGCGTCTCAGCGAGGAAGAAGTGGATTCGGTGATGAAACATGCCCAGGAAATCGATAATTACGCGCTGACCATTGATCTGGAGAATTGCGAAGTGCGGGATGAGCACGGATTTTTGGCAAAGTTTCCAATCGATGAGTTCGTCCGGCATTGTTTGTTGAACGGTTTGGACGATATTGGATTGACATTGCAGCACGAGGCGGATATTGCTCTGTATGAGAACGGGCATCCGGTGGGAGCGGCGCTGAGGGCGTCATAATCCGGCGGCGTTTCTTTCGCCCCTTAAGGGGCTTAGTTCAGATTCTGACATGCGACCCACAGCTTGCGCTGTCGGCTGCATTCTTTCGCCGCTTCGCGGCTAGCACATCCTCATCCCAAGCCTCCGCTTATCGCGTGAGTTGACTCGCAGCAGGCCAGCAAGTCTGTTTTCGTGCTGAAAAGCCTCTCGGTAAACAGAGCGTCAAGGCGGGTAAAGATATGTAAAACATGCACTTGAGCCTTGACCGGTGGCGGGGAAGGGATTGATCCTAATAGGGTCGCGGTTCTGCCGCGCAACCTCACTTACTGGCTACGACCTGACTCGACGTGAGACATGGCCCCGCCGACACGATCCCGCTTAGCGGGGTGAGTTGCCGCAACCGAGTCTAAAATGCATACGTCTAATACTCGGACATCCTACCGGGTCCGAGATTAAAGAGGTCGACGGACAAACCCTGTGATTATGAAACATTTCTTCCGCTCCAGAGCCAAGGCTGTACTCATCGCGCGTTTGGCCGCGCTTTCTCTACTAATGACGTCCCTTGCGGTGGTTGTGGGGTGCAGCAGCGCCGCATCCCCGAAACAGAACGCGCACGCCGCGGCGCCGCGGGCAGTATCGGTTGCTGTGGCGCCGGTCGTGAAGCAAGATGTGCCGGTCTATCTGTCCGGCCTCGGAAGCGTGACGGCGTTCAACACGGCGAATATCAAGAGCCGGGTGGACGGGCAGATCATGAAGGTGAATTTCCGCGAAGGTCAGGACGTTCACCAGGGCGAGCTGCTGATTGAGATCGACTCACGCCCGTACCAGGTGCAGGTCGAGCAACTGCAGGCGCAACTGTTCAAGGACCAGGCGTCACTGCGAGACGCGAAATTGAATCTGGAGCGGTACACCGCTTTGATTCCGTCGGGGAGCATTGCTCAGCAACAAGTGGATACGCAGAAAGCGCTGGTCGATCAGCTGGACGGCACTGTCCGAAATGATCAGGCGCAGATCGACAGCGCGAAGTTGAACATCACGTACTGCCACATCACTGCTCCGTTTAATGGACGCGTTGGGCTGCGGCAGGTCGATCCAGGGAACATCGTGCATGCCTCGGACACGAACCCGATGCTGATCCTGACGCAACTGCAGCCGATCGCGGTGATCTTTACGTTGCCGGAAGATGTGCTGGGGAACGTGGCATCGCATATGCGCGGCAGGACGCTGGAAGTCGATGCATTCAGCCGCGACGATCAGACGAAGCTGGCTTCCGGGAAGCTGCTTACGATCGACAACCAAATCGATCCGACCACGGGAACGGCGAAGCTGAAGGCAGTGTTCGACAACAATGACAACAAGCTCTGGCCGAACCAGTTCGTGAACGCCGATTTGCTGCTGGAGACGCGTAAGAACAGTACGGTGGTGCCGACGGCAGCCGTGCTGCGCGGGCCACAAGGTACGTTCGTATATACGGTCAATCCGGACAAGACCGTGAAGGACCGGCAGGTGACGATCTCGCTGACGCAGGGCGATACGACGGTTGTTGCGGATGGAGTCAATCCCGGCGATACGGTGGTCACGGACGGCCAGGACAAGCTGCAGACCGGAAGCCATATTGAGCCGCGCGAGACCACGCCGAAAACCGGAACCTCCGGCCCGGTGAATCGCAATCGGCGAGATGCGAAGTCCTTCGAGGGCGGCTTTGGAACCTCTGGCGGGGACGATCAGAATTCAGGCTCATGAGTCCTTCAAGATTATTCATTCTCCGGCCAGTAGCGACTACGCTGCTGATGATCGGGGTGCTGCTGGTCGGGGCGGTTGCGTTCATGCAGCTACCGGTCTCAGCCCTGCCTGAGGTCGACTACCCCACGATTCAGGTTGTGACGTTTTATCCCGGCGCGTCGCCGGATGTGATGGCGTCGTCGGTGACGTCACCTCTCGAGCGGCAGTTCGGGCAGGTGCCCGGCCTGAGCCAAATGACGTCGACGAGCTCGTACGGAAGCTCGATCATCACGTTGCAGTTCGGGCTCGACGAGAACATCGACGTTGAAGAGCAGCAGGTACAGGCGGCGATCAATTCCTCGGGCACTTACCTGCCGGCAGATCTTCCTAATCCTCCGATTTACAACAAGGTGAATCCGGCGGATGCGCCGATCCTGACGCTGGCGCTGACCTCGGACTCCCTGCCACTTTCGAAGGTGGAAGATCTCGCGGATACGTCCCTGGCGCAGAAGATCTCTCAGTTGCCGGGAGTTGGACTGGTTTCGATCAGCGGCGGCCAGAAGCCGGCGGTCCGCATTCAGGCGAATCCCACGGCGCTGGCTTCGTACGGCCTGAGCCTCGAAGATTTGCGTGCAGCGCTGGCGCAGGCGAACGTCGATCAGGCGAAGGGCGTGATCGATGGACAGCGACAGTCATACACGATCGGCGCCAACGACCAGCTGTTTTCGAGCGATCAGTACAAGCCGATTGTGATCGCTTACCGCAACGGCGCGCCGGTACGGTTGAGCGATGTCGCCAACGTGATCGACGGCACGGAGAACAATCAGCTGGCGGCATGGATGAATCTGAATCCGGCCGTGATCATGAATATTCAGCGGCAGCCGGGCGCGAACATCATCAGCGTCGTGGACCGCATCAAGAAGTTGCTGCCGCAATTGCAGGCGTCTCTGCCCGCTGCCGTCAAGGTGCAAATTCTTACCGACCGCACCATCACCATCCGCGCCTCGGTGAAGGACGTTGAGTTTGAGTTGATGCTGGCCATCGCGCTCGTCGTGATGGTGGTTTTTCTCTTCTTGCGGAACCTGTCGGCGACAGTGATTCCCAGCGTGGCCGTGCCGCTTTCGCTGATCGGAACGTTTGGCGTCATGTACCTGCTTGGGTACAGCCTGAACAATCTGACCCTGATGGCGCTGACGATCTCGACCGGCTTTGTGGTCGATGACGCGATCGTCATGATCGAGAATATCGACCGCTTCCTGGAGGCGGGCGACTCGCCGCTGGATGCAGCCTTGAAAGGTTCCAGCCAGATCGGGTTCACGATTATTTCACTCACGGTCTCGCTGATTGCGGTGCTGATCCCGCTGCTGTTCATGGGCGACATCGTTGGACGGCTGTTCCGCGAGTTTGCCATTACGCTGGCGGTGACGATTCTGGTATCGGCTGGCGTTTCATTGACCTTGACGCCGATGATGAGCGCAAAACTGCTGAAGCATCGTAAGGAGGGACAGAAAGGGAAGTTTTACGAGGTCACCGAGGATTATTACAACCGGATCATTGCCTTTTACGGTCGCACCGTGAAGTGGGTGTTGAAGCACCAGACCGCGACGTTGCTGGTCACATTCGGCACGTTGGTGCTGACGCTGTTCCTGTACGTCGTCGTTCCAAAAGGCTTCTTCCCAGTGCAGGATACGGGCGTAATCCTTGGCATCTCAGAGGCCCCGGATGATGTTTCGTTTGCAGCGATGTCGGAGCGGCAGCAGGAGCTTGCCAAAGTTATCCTGCAAGACAAGGACGTAGACAGCCTTTCGTCATTCATTGGGGTAGATGGGACGAACACGACTCCGAACCAGGGCAGAATTCAGATCAATTTGAAGCCGCGGGACGAGAGGCCCGACGATTCATCGGCAATCATTCGCCGCCTGCAGCCCGAAATAAACAAAATCAACGGGATCACGCTGTACATGCAGCCAGTGCAGGATCTGACGGTAGAGGACCGAGTCAGCCGAACACAGTTTCAGTACTCGATCGAAGATGCGGACGCTCAAGAACTGGCGCAGTGGACTCCGAAGCTGGTCGCCAAGCTGCAAACTCTGCCGGAGTTGCGCGACGTTGCAACCGATCAGCTGAATAACGGGCTGAAAACTACAGTGACGATCGACCGCGATACGGCGTCGAGGCTCGGGATCTTTCCGCAGGCGATCGACAACACGCTGTACGACGCTTTCGGACAGAGGCAGGTGTCGACGATCTTTACACAGTTGAATCAGTACCATGTGGTGCTCGAGGTGCTGCCCAACTTCGCGCAGACGCCGGCGAACTTGAGAGATATTTACATTCGCCCAAGCACCGTAACGGCCAATACGGGCGCTCCGACTGCGAATGGCGCAAGTGTCAGCACGAGCGGCGCGCCGGTTCCGATTTCGACATTCACACATTTGGGATCGACGAGCGCATCCCTGGCCGTGAACCATCAGGGACAGTTCCCCGTGGTAACGCTATCGTTCAATCTTGCGCCGGGATCCTCGTTGGGAGAAGCTACGCAGGCGATCCAGCAGGCAGAAAAAGAGATTCAGCTTCCACCCAGTATTCATGCGTCGTTCCAAGGGACGGCGGCAGCGTTTCAGAACTCACTCGCATCGGAACCCTTCCTGATTTTGGCTGCCGTGATCACGGTCTACATCGTGCTGGGAGTGCTCTATGAGAGTTACATCCACCCGGTGACGATCCTTTCGACACTACCTTCGGCCGGCGTTGGTGCAATCCTCGCCCTGATGATCACGGGGAACGATCTGACCGTGGTAGCGCTGATAGGAATCATCCTGCTGATTGGAATTGTGAAGAAGAACGCCATCATGATGATCGATTTCGCTTTGGAGGCAGAGCGCGATGAGCACAAGCCGCCGGAGGAAGCGATCTACCAGGCGTGCCTGCTGAGATTCCGTCCGATCATGATGACGACGATGGCCGCACTGCTGGGCGGTCTTCCGCTGGCATTGGGGACGGGAACTGGTGCGGAGTTGCGCCGCCCGCTGGGCATCACGATTGTTGGTGGGTTGCTACTCAGCCAGTTGCTGACGCTTTACACGACTCCTGTCGTGTATCTGTGGTTTGATCGGCTGGCGCAGCGGTTTTCGAAATACCGGGTGGGGAATCCGATTCCACGCGAGGAGCCAGCCGCTGGGGATTAGACGATGAGCATTTCGGCTCCATTCATACGGCGTCCGATCGGTACGTCGCTGCTGGCGGCGGCGCTATTGCTCTCGGGAATTCTCGCGTTCAATTTTCTTCCGGTCGCTTCATTGCCGAAGATGGATTTCCCGGTCATCAGCGTGGGTGCGTCGCTGCCGGGGGCTGATCCGCAAACCATGGCATCGGCAGTGGCGACGCCGCTGGAGCGCCAGTTCGGACGCATCGCAGCGATCAACCAGATGACTTCTTCGAGTCAGCTGGGCAGCACTGGAATCTCGCTGCAATTCGATCTGAACCGCAATATTGATGCAGCGGCTCGCGATGTGCAGGCTTCTATTAATGCCGCGCGCAGCCAGCTTCCCGCCAATCTGCCGAGCAATCCGAGCTATCGAAAGGTAAATCCCTCCGACGCGCCAATTCTTCTCCTGGGATTAACTTCCGACACCGAAACAATCCCTAAGATGTACGACGCAGCCGACTCCATCCTGGCGCAGAAGCTGGCACAGGTGCAGGGAGTAGGGCAGGTCTTTGTATGGGGATCGTCGCAACCAGCGGTGCGAGCGGAAGTGAATCCCACTCTGCTGAACAAACTCGGCATCGGCCTGGATAGCGTGCGCAACGCACTCAACGCTGCGAACGCCAACCGGCCCAAAGGCGCGGTTTCCGACGGATCGCGGACATACGCGCTCGATGACACCGACCAGCTCTTTACAGCGGATCAATATCGCCCTCTGATTGTGGCCTACAACAACGGGGCGGCGGTGCGCCTCGGGGATGTAGGCGAGGTGATGGATTCGCTCACGGACCGGCGCAATCTGGGATTGATCAACGGGAAGTCGGGAGTGATGCTGGCGATTTTCCGACAAGCCGGGGCGAACATCATCGACACGGTGGACCGGGTGCAGGAGGTCATTCCTTACCTTCAATCTTCGATTCCCCCTTCGATGAAGCTCTCCGTCGTGATGGACCGCACGACTTCGGTTCGAGCGTCTGTCAAAGATATTGAGCGGACGTTGTTGATTTCGATCGCGCTCGTGATCATGGTGGTTTTCGTATTTTTGCGCACCGTGCGCGCCACGATCATCCCGAGTATCGCTGTCCCGCTTTCCTTGGTGGGAACCTTCGGGGTGATGTACCTGCTGGGATACAGCCTGGACAATTTATCGCTGATGGCGCTCGCGATCTCGACGGGATTTGTGGTGGACGACGCGATTGTCGTTTTGGAGAACATCACTCGATACATCGAGCACGGCATGGGTGTGGTGGAGGCGACGTTTAAAGGAGCCGCGGAGATTGGATTTACGGTTCTTTCGATGAGCACGTCCTTGGTGGCTGTGTTCATCCCGTTGTTGATGATGGGCGGGATCGTCGGAAGGCTGTTTCGCGAATTCGCCGTCACCTTGAGCGTGGCCATCGCGGTGTCGCTGGTGGTTTCTTTGACGACGACTCCGACGATGTGCGCGAAATTTCTCAGGCCACCGGTGAAGGACGAAAAGCACAACATCTTTTACAGAACCAGCGAATGGTCGTTCGACCGGATGCTTGGCGGTTATAGGCACGCGCTCAAGTGGGTACTGAGATATCAATTCGTGACGCTCGTCGTCACGATCGGAGTTGCGGTGCTCAGCGGTTGGCTGTACTACAAGGTTCCCAAAGGATTTTTTCCCCAGCAGGATACGGGCCGCATTCAAGGGGCTTTGATCGGTGCACAGGACATCTCCTTTCAGTCGATGGCCGAGAAGATGCGGCGCTATGTGCAGATCGTCATGGCGGATCCGGCAGTAGACACGATGGCCGGCTTTACCGGCGGCAATACGGCACTGAATCAAGGGCGCTTCTTTGTGATGCTGAAACCCGTGAACCAGCGAGGCAAATGTGAGAAGCAGCATTTCTGGCAGGGGTGCCATTACCCTACGTCCGATGAT
>Ga0335080_10000665_pt1 | contig 32094 bp, 26 predicted proteins | sample Lox_Sample_34_FD_206720 | JGI IMG/M metagenome (GOLD analysis project Ga0335080, IMG submission 206720) | Soil microbial communities from Loxahatchee National Wildlife Refuge, Florida, United States - Lox_Sample_3.4 | ecosystem: Environmental > Terrestrial > Soil > Wetlands | place: USA... | reverse complement strand
TCATGCCACCGGCTGCTTTGATAGCGCCCAGGCCTTCCGAGCCGTCCTCGCCCATTCCGGTCATTAATAAGCCGACGGCAGTGAGGGCAAACTCCTGCGCGACAGAATGAAACAGCACGTCAACGGAGGGCCGATGGCCGTTAATGGGAGGGGTGTCCGATAAAACGATCATTTCGCCACGGGGCATGCGGCGAACCATCATGTGGCGGTTGCCCGGACAGATGAGGACCCTTCCCGCGATTAGCAGGTCGCCGGATTTGGCCTCCTGAACGTCGAGCGCGCAGCATTCGTCGAGACGCCGCGCAAACATGTCCGTGAATCCCTCGGGCATGTGCTGCACGACGACGAAAGTGACCGGCAAATCGCCGGGGAGCTGCGACAGCAGATATTGGAGGGCGTTCGGACCGCCGGTGGAGATGCCGATGGCGACGACCCGGCTTGGGGGCACGACCAAAGAAGACTTCCGCTTTACCTGTTTCGGCGGTTCGGCTTCGAGGGTCGGAATCTTCCGGGTACCGCTGGCGCGCTTTGCGACTTTGATCTTCTCAATGAGCTCATGAGCGATGGGATCGAGATGCCCAGCAGCGGCATCGCGGGGCTTGGCGACAAAATCGATGGCGCCGAGGGCAAGAGCTTTGAACGTGGAGTAAGCGCCTTCCTTCGAGTGGGTGCTGAACACAATGACCGGAAGGGGCGCGTTGCGCATGATCATGCGCAGGGTCTCGATGCCATCCATGCGCGGCATTTCCAGGTCGAGAGTGATGACGTCGGGCTGCAGTTCGGCAATCTTGCGCAAGGCAAAGGCGCCATCCATGGCCGTGCCGACGACCTCGATGTCCGGGTCGCGCTCAAGGATGATGGGGATCAACTTCCGCATGAGGGCGGAATCGTCGACCACCAGGACTCGGACGCGGTTCTTCATGCGATAGCTCCAAGCGGAACCGACCTGGAGAGCTTCGTGAGAATCGCGGGAACGTTGAGAATGAGGACGACGGTGCCATCGCCGAGGATGGAAGCGCCGCTGATCAGGTCGCTGGAAACGATCTCTCCGGGCAGTGCCTTAATCACGAGCTCCTCTTCGCCAACCATGGAATCCACAATCAGGCCAAAGCGCTTCTCCGCCTGGCCGATGACGATGACAAAGTTCTTTTTCTTGGTGGTCGGCGTCTCTACGGCGTGAAGACGGCTAAGATTATTTAGCCGAACGAGGGTGAGGATCTGTTCGCGGAGTCGAAGGACTTCGCGCTGGTCGACCCGGTGAATCTGCTGGTCAGTGATGCGAGTAATTTCCACGACGGAGGAGAGCGGCACGGCGAAAAGGCGGCCACCGACGCGGAAAAGCAGTGTCTGGATGCTGGCGAGAGTCAAAGGAACGCGCAGCTGAATGGTAGTGCCTTTGCCTGGTGTGGAGGAGATGTGAACGGTACCCTTCAGGCGGTCGACGGCAGTACGCACGACGTCCATACCAACACCGCGGCCTGAAACCTCGGTGACTTCGGACGCGGTGCTGAATCCAGGCTCGAAGATGAGATTCAGGAGATCGTGCTCGATCAGGCGATCGGCCTCTTCCCTTTTGACGATGCCAACACGAACGGCGTGATCGCGAATTTTCTCGGGAGAAATACCACGGCCGTCGTCGGTGACTTCCAGGACGACCTGGGTGCCCTGGTGGTACGCATTGAGAGAGACAGTACCGCGAGCGGGTTTTCCCGTGGCGAGGCGATCGTCGGCATGCTCGATACCGTGGTCAACGGCATTGCGGACCATGTGAGTGAGCGGCTCAGCGAGCGCATCGAGGATGCCCTTGTCGAGATCGGTGTGTTCTCCGGCGATTTCGAGAGCCACGTCTTTGCCGCAGAGTTTGGCGACGTCGCGAACGACACGCGGAAAGCGGCGGAAGAGTTGTTCGACGGGAACCATGCGAATCTTCAGCACGCATTTGTGCAACTCGTCGAGGACGCGGGACTGGAAAGCCAACGCTTCGGCGAGCTTGCCGCGAACCGGATCCTTGGCGTGCTCGCGGTCAAATTCGGAGAGTGTGCGGTTGAGCATGGACTTGCCGATAATCAACTCACCGACAAGATTCATGACCGCTTCAATGCGGCCGGCGTCGACGCGAAGGGTGCTTTCGGTGACGGCAGCGACAGCGGATGCGCCAGCGGACTGTTTCGCGTTAAAAGTCACGGCGACTTCGTGGGCCGCACTGGCGGCCTGGGCAGACTGTGCTTCCAGGAGATCGCCCAGCAATTCGTGTTCGGCAGTTTCCGCATGGGCCGCGACCTCGACGTGGTACTCCGAGACGACCGAAGGAATGCGGCAGCGATGAATCAGGTGCTCGACGGGATGCGAAGTGGCAATCGCGGCTTCGATAATTTCCACAGCTGCGGCGGCGAGGTTGTCCTCCGGGCGCAGCGCAATCACGGTCCCCACGGAGTGGAGGACGTTCCGAACCAACTGGAATCCGGCGGCACGCATGGCGCTGTTCGGATCGATGCGAAGGGCAATGTTGTAGACCGTCTCCCCGCGAAGAAGCGCTTCGGAGATCATGAGGCGCTCATACTCGTTCCACGCGAAGCTTGCGGGAATCGAACGCCCGTCGGCCGGCGATTGTGCGGGCTGCTCGAGTAGTTTGTGAATCAGGGCGCGCAGCGGCTCGACGGAAGGAGGCTCCTGCTGCTTCTGGTAAGCGCTCAACATGCCTTCAAAAAGGTCTACGGAAGAAAGCACGACTTCGGCAAGCTTCGCACCGTAGGATTGCGCCGTCTGGAGCGTGAGAACATCCTCCAACTCGTGAGCAATTTCGCTGAGCTTTTGGCAGCCGCAAGCAGCGGAATCGCCCTTGAGGGTATGAACGGCGCGGCGAACGGCGCGAATGAGTTCTTCATCCGCAGGATGGGATTCGAGTCTCAAGCCGGTGTCGTTGATGGTCTGCAATAGCTCAGCGGCGCTCTCGAAAAAGAGCGCGCGGAGTTCCGCTCCCCGATCTTCGGGCAGAAAGGTCAAGCTGACACCTCTAGCCGCTTGTAGGCGGTGCCATTGTTCTCGTGAATCATTTTGAATTTCTGCGTCAGGCCGAAGAGGCTTTCGGCGTGGCCGACGAACAGAAAGCCGCCAGGGCTCAAGCAGTGCCAGAACTTTTCGATGAGGCGCTTCTGTTCGGCTTCGTCGAAATAGATCATGACGTTGCGGCAAAGAATCATGTCATTGCGGCGTGGCAGGAACTCGGTCTTCAGATTGTGGAAGTCGAACTGGACGAGTTCCTTGAGCTGTGCCTTGATGCCGTATTTGTCGCCGGACTTTTCGAAGTAGCGCAGACGGGTGGTGTAATCAACCGGTTCCATCTGCGCTTCGGTGTAAAGACCTTCCTGGCCGGCACGCAAGCTGGCGTAGCTGATATCGGAAGCAACAATCTCAAGCTTCCAGGGAGGTGGAATCAAAGGCTTAGGGGAAGGCATATCAAAGGGCAGCGGGTTGCGCAGGTAGTAGTAGGCAAGGGCGTCGCAAATCAGCATGGCGACGGAATAAGCTTCCTGGCCGGAGGAACAACCCGCACTCCAGACGCGAATGTTCCAGTCGCGGCGTTCTTGTTTGTGGTGCAAGATTTCTTCGAGAACGCCTTTTTGCAGAAGCTCCAGTTGCGGCCGGTTGCGGAAGAAACTGGTTTCGTTGACAGTGAGATTTTCGAGAAGCAGGGCCAACTCGCTGCGGCCTTCGCGGCTGGTGAGCAGGCGGTAGTAGGCGTAGAAAGAATCGAGTTGGCAGGCGCGGACGCGGCGCTGCAAACGATCTTTAAGGAAATGAGAGCGGCGCTCGTCGAAATACATGCCGCACTCCTGGTAGACAAGCGTCTGGAGGAGTTTGAGTTCGGCCTCGGTCAACTGAAGCTGTGCAGTGATCGTTCCCATACGGACTTTCTGCGGCCGTTCCGATGCCGTGCGCTAGCGGGGAGATTAGCGCGCGATCGCGACAGGTTCCGCGGCCTCCTCGAATTTCTTGAATTCCGGCTGGCGAAGGAGCCTGGCAATGTCCAAAAGAATGATGAGGCGGCCTTTGAGCTTGCCAACGCCGGTGACGTAGTTGGACTCGCCTTCGGCAAAGACGCTGCCGGGCGATTCAATGTCGGATGGAGGAATCTTCAGGACCTCGGAAGCGGAACTGACGATAAGGCCAAGAAGCTTGTTGTCGAGTTCCACGACGAGAATGCGGTTTTTCTTGTCGGGCTGGTCGGCGTTGTTGCCGAAGCGTTTGCGCAGGTCCATCACCGGAATGATTTTCCCGCGCAGGTTGATGACTCCCTCGATCATGTCCGGGGCGTTCGGGACCGTGGTGATTTCGGGCACGCGAACGATTTCGCGAACGGAGGCGATACGGACTCCGTAGGTCTCGTTGCCGATGCGAAAGCCGACGACTTGGCAGTCTTTCTCCATAGGAGACTCCGAATCAGGAACGGCTCATTTCTGCCAGTTCGTAATCGCGAGATTCATGCGATGCGGCCGACCGGCGCGCCGGGCTGGCGGACTCGCGGCGCGCGCGGGCCTGGCTGGAGCGTTCGATGACGAAGCGGTCCATGTTGTCGAGCAGGTTGCGCGAGAGCTTGAGCATCTGTTCCGCGGCGGCGGAAAGCTCGGTGGAACTGGAAGCGGATTGCTGCACAAGTTCGCGCATCTTGTCCATGGCGCGAACGACAGCTTGCGCACCGGAGGCCTGTTCTTCGACGGCGGAATTGATTTCCTGGGTGATTTCCGTAAGGCGGTTGGTGGCACGCGCGATTTGGGAAGAGCCAACGGACTGTTCGTTAGTGGCAGCGCCGATTTCCTGGGAGAATTTGTAGACTTCGGTGACGACGTCGGAAATCTTGTGAAGAGCGGAGCCGAGATCGTTGCCGAGGCTGAGACCTTCCTCGACGATACGCGTGCTGTGCTCCATGTTTTCGACGGCCTGGCGCGCTTCGCGCTGAATGCTCTGGATCAGGTCGGCAATTTCCTTAGTAGATTGGGTGGACTTTTCTGCAAGCTTGCGGACTTCGTCGGCGACGACCGCGAAGCCCAAGCCGTGTTCACCGGCGCGAGCGGCTTCGATGGCGGCGTTCAGCGCGAGCAGGTTGGTCTGTTCGGCGAGATCGTCGATGACCTCGATGATCTTGCCGATGTCGTCAGCGCGATGGCCGAGAATGTTGATGATTTCCGCGGACGATTGAATGGCGCGGTTGGTGCGATTGAGGCCGTCGGTGGCCTTTTCCATGGTTTGAATGCCGGTGACGACTTCTTCGCGGGAACGGTTGGCGATGTCGAGGAGAACTTTGGCGGTGTCCGCGACACGTTGAATCGAGGTGACCATCTGGTCGATGGACGCGGAGGTTTCGGCGACGCTGGAAGCCTGAACCTGGGTGTTTTTCACCACGTTCTGCACGTTGATACTCATCTCGTGCATCGTGCTGGTGACTTCTTCGATGGCGGAGGACGCCTGAACGCTGACCTTGGCGGACTCGTCGGCGGCGCCGGCGACCTGGTTAGAGCCAGCGGAAACTTGAGAAGCAGCATCACGGGTGGTGCGGACGATTTCCTGGAGCCCGTGAGCCATGCGCTGGAAAGCATTGCCGAGGGTGTCGCGCTTGGAACGCGGAACAACCTCGACGCTCAGGTCGCCTTCGGCAACGGCCATCGATACGGCAGCCATTTCCTTGAGGTAAGCGACCATATTGTTGAAGGTGGTGGCGAGTGCGCCAATTTCATCATTGCGGTGAATGTCAATGTTCTGGTCCAGGTCGCCGGAGTCACCGATTTCCTGCGCGACAGTGATGAGGTGTTCGAGAGGCTGCGTGATGGATTTTGCGGTTTGAAACGCACTGAAGACACCGAAGACGATAGCGAAAAGAGTACCGAGAACGATGATAATTCCGGCCCAGGTGCTGGCGCGCTTTGCGGAGTCTTGCGATTCGGATAAGGCGTTCTCAACGTCTTTGTTGGACTGGTCCAGAACCGTGGAGGATTTCGACAACCATGATGCGGGATCTTTCTGGAGATAGAAGATCTGCAGATCTGAGACCGTGGCGTCGCCGGAATCGACCTGATGGCGCTTGGCAAGGAGCGGTTTGGCAAAGTTGTCGGCCCAGCTCGCCTCCGTGCTTTCCACCTGAATAAGAGCGGTGCGGACAACTTCACTGCCGGTCTGGGATTGCAGAGATTGGCCGCGCTTGATCAGATCGCTCAATTCGCCGAAGCCACGATTGACTTTGTCTTCATCACGAGGATCGCCGCTGAGGAGGAAATTGTTCAGGTTCAGGCGATTCTCCATGATCTTGGTGCGGACCGCCCCCGCCGTACGAACCGCTTCGAGCGTAGCTGCGGCATCGCCGCTGGCGGATTTGGCCTTCCATAGGGCGGCGAGATCGACGACGAGCAGCACAAACAGAGTTAACAGGACTATGCCGAAGCCCTTGTAAAGCTGATTTCGGATCGTCATTGCATTTACTTCCTCTCCCCAAACGGCCGTAAGGCGATGGCCGGTACGAAATTCGGTCGACAGACTGTTATTGCTTGAACTCAAATTCGAGAATCTGCGTGGTCTCCTCCGGCGCCGTTTCGAATCTCCAATCGCGGACAGCATCGAGACAAGATTGGACAAGCACCGGATGTCCCCCAATGGCACGAGAACTCTTCACGTGGCCGTCGGGAGCGATAACGATTTCAATCTTCACCTTTCCGCTAAGACCCATGCGGCGAGCAAGGTCGGAGTACAGCGGATTGGTTCTGGACTTGGTCTTGCGCTTACCTTCTTCAACCGTGGCTTGCTGGGCTGAAACGAGCGAGAGAGTCAAGGCACTGACAGCCACGGCCGCGATGATTCGCTTACCCCACGTAAGTCGCATGAGGACTGCGCCCCTCCTAAGTAGGCGGAAACTACCCCACGGGGAGAAAGGCAAGTGGGATGCCAGTGAGTCGAATTGGAAATCCGGAGTTATCCGGAAGGGCAGATCTGCTGCAAATGACTGGATTTCCTGGACTTGCGGACCAGGCTGAACGCGACCGGAATTGCCCGAGGAGAGGCTGTTTGTCTCAAGGAGCCGGTTAAGGCGCGAAGGGTTCTCAGGAGTGAGACAAGGCGAAGAGACTGGCCGAAGGGACAGGGTAACGGATGCGTGTCACAAAATGGAACGCACGTTGACTCAATTTGAGAAACGTCAGTACCGTGGATTTGCGCATTCTTACTTTGAGACGCGCATCACTCTTCCATGCGTAAGCGGAATCAGGCAAGTCCCCGGACTGCGAATAAGCAGGCTCTCAAATCAGTGGCGCTAACAGAGCCGGATGTCTCGCACGTGCTCATGGAGCTTGCGGTAAAGGCAGCGAGATCCCGGGAGTTGCCCAAATTCCTCGCAGAGTTTGCCAGCAAAGCCGCGGAGTTACTGGGCGCGAAGTCTGGGGTCCTGGCGGAGATTCTGGGAAACCGTGTGGAATTGCACCACCAGAATGCCGAACTGGCGACAAACACAGAGGACCGAATCTGGATTGAAGAAAGATCGCACAGAAGACGGGCGCTGCTGGAAATCGAGCCGTGCCGCGCGAAACACTCCTATTGCGCGTTTTATCCGATATTTGCCAGTGACCAGGAGTTGATGGGGACCCTGTGCCTGTTCCACACGACGGCGGAGTTCTCGGACGAACAAAGAGCTCTACTGGACGCGCTGGGCAGCCAGGCGGCCCTGGTGATGGAGAAGGTGCGGCGGTTCTCACAACTGGAGCGGTCGAAGAAGCAGTGGGTAGAGGATATTGACGCGATCAGCGACTACATAGTGGTGCACGACCAGGCGTGGAAGATCGTGCGCACCAATCGCTCACTGGCGACCCACTTGGGAATTCCGCCCGTGGCGTTGGTTGGCGAGCCGATGAACACCCTGCGTCACATCGCAGAAACGGGAAGCGCACTTCCCTGCCCGTTTTGCCGGAACACGAACCAGTCGCGGGAGGAATACAGCTCGACCTCGGACGGCCGGACGTATCTGATTTCGACATCGCGCACCAGGGGCGCAACCGAGGAAGAAGGAAGGACGATTCACGTCCTGAAAGACATCACGGACCGGCGCGAGGCGGAGCGGCGCTACCGGGAATTGTTCGACAGCATCCAGGAAGGACTATTCTTCGCGACGCCCGAGGGGCAGTTCCTGGACGTGAACGACGCGATGGTGCGGATGCTGGGATACGAATCGCGAGACGAGTTGCTGCGAGCGGACGTGAGCGCGCATTTATACCCTACGGCAGCGGCAAAGGAGCGGCTGGTTTCGGCGATTAACGCGAGCGACGCGCTTAGAAATTACGAAGAGACGCTACGGCGCAAAGATGGCGGACTATTGCACACGCTGCAGAACATAAACGCTGTGCGAAACGCGCATGGCGTCCTGGTGCAGATCCGGGGACTAATGCTGGATGTGACGGAACAGAAGATGTTCCAGTCGCAATTACAGCGAGAGCGCGACTTCAACCAGAAAATCCTGAATACCACACAAAGCATGATTCTGGTGCTCGATACGGCCGGATTGATCAGTTACGCCAACCGGCGATGCTTCGAAGCAGGCTACCGCGAAGAGGAATTAATCGGGCATCGGCTTGTGGGCTGGGTGGAAGCGTCGCAACGCGAGGAATTTGAGGCCGCGCTGCAAACGACCGCGCATGGGCAACAAGTGGAGAACCTGGAATTGCGAGTGAAGCGAAGCGACGGATCCATGGGTCATTTTTCGATCAGCTTGAGCCCGATGCGCGACGAATCGAATCAGGTCAATAGCGTCGTGGTGGTAATGACGGATATTACGGATGCGGTGTTGTTGCAAGCGAAGCTGGCGCACTCGGAAAAGATGGCGACGATCGGACGGCTGGTTTCGGGCGTGGCGCACGAAGTGAACAATCCGTTAGCGGCGATTCTCGGCTTTACGGACTTGCTGTTGGAGAACCCTGACGTACCCACGACGGCGCGGGAAGATTTGCAGATTATCCTGCGGGAGACGCAGCGGACGAAAGAGATCGTGCAGGATTTGCTGAGCTTTGCGCGGCAGCGGCCGGCTTTACGCGAGCCCATGAACGTGAACAGCATTTTGCGTCAGACCATCAAGCTGCGGAGCTACGACTTTGCCAGCCATGGCGTGGAAGTCAGCGAAGAATTCGACGATAACCTGGACATGGCAATTGGCGACGCACAGCAATTGCAGCAAGTCTTCCTTAATATCTTGAACAACGCGTACGACGCAATCCAGGAGTCCGGCAATCACGGCAGGATACGCATTTGCACGCGACGCAACCTGGAGACCATTGAAATCGCATTTATCGACAACGGAACGGGTATTACCGAGCCGGAGCGGATTTTCGACCCGTTCTTCACGACCAAGCAAGCGGGCAAAGGAACGGGCCTGGGGCTGAGCATCTGCTACGGAATTGTGCGGGCGCATGGCGGCGAAATTCTGTGTTGGAACAATGAAGGGGAGATCGGCAGCACATTTGTCGTGCGCTTACCTGCGATTTCGGAGGCGGCGCTGGCTGCCACCGCGAAAGAGGCTGGGAGATGAGTGCGAGCAAGACCAATTCATCGCTGGAACCCATCCTGTTGATTGAGGATGAGCCGTCGGTAAGCGCTTTCGTGCGGGCCGCCCTGGAGCGGCGCGGATACAACGTGGTGCAGGCAGCGACGGGAGCGGCTGGACTCGAACAACTTGCGAATGGAACGTATGCCGGGGTGATTTCCGACATACGCATGCCGGGCGAAATTAACGGCGCCGATGTCCACAAATGGATCCGGAAACACCGGCCGGAGCTGAGCGAGCGGATCATTCTCATTAGCGGCGACACGGCCAACAGCGAGACGCAGTCCTTGCTTTCCAACAGTACAACGCCGTGCATTGAAAAACCTTTTCGGGTGCAACAACTGATTTCAACCGTGGAGACGACCTTCGGAAAACCATGAGCGACGACTTGAAAATCAAACTACTGGTGGTAGACGACGAACAGAGCATCCGGCGCCTGTGCATGACCATTGGGAGTTCCTTGGGTTACGCGTGCGGCGAGGCGGAAAGCGCGGAGGCCGCCATGACGCGCGCGGAAACTGATCCGCCGGACCTGGTTCTGACCGACCTGAAACTGCCCACGCAATCCGGCGTGGACCTGCTCAAACACGTGAAGAATGTATTGCCGCGCACGGAAGTGGCGATCATGACGGGGCACGGCTCGATTGAATCGGCCGTGGACGCCATGAAACTCGGCGCGTACGACTATATCGAGAAACCTTTCCGCGTGGAAAAGATGCGGCTGTTGTTACAGCGCATGGCCGAAAAAGTGCGCCTGGTCAACGAGAACGCCTTCCTAAGGGAAAAGGTCAACACAGACGAGAACCTGGACGGGATCATCGGCAGTTCGGCAGGCATGCAAGACGTGCTACGGATGATTTCGCGGCTGAAGGACACCCGGACGCCGGTATTGATTTCCGGAGAAAGCGGAACGGGCAAGGAACTGGTGGCGCGTGCGATTCATTTTCGGGGCGCGCTGGCGCAGTCGAGTTTCGTGGCGGTCGATTGCGGAGCGCTGGTGCCTACGCTGATGGAGAGCGAGTTGTTCGGCTACGAGAAGGGCGCGTTCACAGGCGCCACAAAGTCAAAGGCTGGTCTATTCCAGGCGGCCAATGGCGGAACGATCTTTCTGGACGAGATTGGCGAGTTGCCGCTGGAGATGCAGGCGAAGCTACTGCGCGTGTTGCAGGAGAAAGAAGTGCGTCCGGTCGGAAGCAACGAGAAGTTCGACGTGGACGTGCGGGTGATAGCGGCAACGAATCGCGACCTGGAGGCGGCTTACCGGGTAGGAACATTCCGGAAGGATCTGTATTTTCGATTGAACGTGGTCACGGTGCACCTGCCGCCTCTCCGCGAACGCCGTTCGGACATTCCGATGCTAGTGCACCACTTCCTGAATCGCTACGCGGCTGGGATGCATCTGCCAGTCACCCCGGCGGCGATGAAGAGTCTGTTGCAATACGACTGGCCGGGAAACGTGCGCGAACTGGAGAATTGCATCGCGCGTGCGGTAACGCTTGGTGATCACAAGGTGATCGATGTGCAAGATCTGCCGCCGTCGATGCGGACCGAACAGCCGGCGGCCCCGGAGATGACGCCGCAGGAGGCCAGTTCTCTCTCCACTACCGCACTGGCGGAAATGGAACGGATGACTATTCTGCGCGTGTTCGAGCAGGCACACGGAGACAAAGCGCTGGCGGGGAAGATGCTAGGAATCAGCCGCGCGACGCTGTACCGGAAATTGAAGCGGTACAACATCCCATTGCGCGGAGGCGAAGCGACCGCCGAAGAGAAGCAGATGGAAGCGCACGCTGCTGGGCGGTGAGGGCAGCGGTTGAGTTGGTAGTTTCGAGTTTGAGGCAAGATTGAGTGGTCGAGATCCTTCGCTTCGCTCAGGATCACACCTTTTCGTTCCGACCTGCGCAAGTTTGTTTTGACCTGCCCACAACGCTAAGACCGACGCGCCAACTCGGTGGTTGGCGCTCCTGGTGACTGGAATCGAGTGAGACGGATTCCGGCGGATAAGCTGAGACAAAACGTGTCAGAGGTGAGACGAGCGAGTGGTGTCTAAGTAGCAAGAAAGCAGTAAGGCGCTTTCTTTCAGGGACTTCACATTCGGAGGAGCGTGTGGGCGTTTTGGCTGGTGGCGTGCAATTCTCGAATCGGGAAGTTGTGCGTCTGGCTTGGACGTGTGTATTTACACGCCGCAGATGGCCGGTCGTACAGGCGAATTGCAGCGGGGCCTTATCGGATGATGATCAGCACAGCGGAAGAGCAGGTTTGCACTGAGCAGTTGGCGCGATTTTTTCCAAAGCTTCCGGCAGTCCGCATTCCGGTCCGGGTGGTTGCAAAGCGGCCAGGGCAATCGCGAGCGCAGGAGGCAACGGTCGTGGAGTATGCGACGGAAGAGTTCGCCATCTTTCTGTGCCGGTTGGCGCTGGAGTTTGACGATCGCGTGGAATTGGCAAGAGAAGGAGGACATCCGGAGGAGGCCGCAGTGATAGCGCTGCAATATCAGGCACGTAGCAAGGCCGTGGCGGTGCGATTTTTGAACGGTCCCTGCGGATGGATGGTCAACCCGTGAGCAAACTTACTACTTTAAATTTGGGAGCGCCGCCGAGGATCGATACCTCGCGGCAGCAGATGCATTGGGACGAACTGCGCTCCGTATTCCCTATTTATCTGGCGCTCGCCAAACACCTGCAGCTCGAGATTCCGTTCCCACAGAACCAGCGAGTGCTGCCCGAGAAGGCTGAAGTGCAGCTGCATAACCAGGTGCAGACCTGGCTCGATGTAATGGATTCGCAGGTGCAGGTACACCAACTGCGCCACTTGCTGCAGATGACCACGCTGAACGCGAGCGAAAGCGGCTTGCGCGCCCTGATCATGCGGCATCTGCGAAAGAATTCGAAAAACAATACGGACCGCGACAAGATTGACTTCCTGCTGGTTCAGTATTTTGCGTTGTGCGCCCCACCGAAGATTTATCACAAACAAATTGAGCTGAGCGACGTGGCACATGTAATGAAGCCAGTCCTGGGGGATACGGACTGCACGCCACTGAGCTGGTGCGAGCCGCTCGAGAAGATGATTGTGACGTTGCGCACCTTCCGCAGCCTGCGCGATATGCTCAAGACGAGCTTCATCGAACAGGGTCGCCGCGTGAAGGAAGGGGCGGGAGGCATGTTTTATGACCCGTCTTCACTGCTGGCGTTTATCCGGTTCAATTTTCTGGTGAGGCGCACGCTCATCGAGCTAATGCACGCGGACCTGATCGCCATCCGCGCAGGGCTGACGCATCTCGAGAACGCAGGCATCCGCACGGTCGGGTGCGTCGCCTACGGCCTTAGCGCGACGGAGCCGATTGGCAGCATCCGTCAGATCGCCGACGACTGGAAGCAGCCGTTCCAGAAGGAATACAACGAACGCTCGGTGAACCAGGTGTTCGAGAAATTGCTGGCGCTGCGTTCAGACGTGGAGAAGGCCGTCGAAAAGGCCCTCGGGAAGCAACTGGAAAACAGCAAACCCCGCGAAGTGGCGGAGAGTTTGCCGGCTGCCCGCGAGACCGCAGCGGCGGCCAAGCCTTCGGAAACCGAAAGCAAGCCGGAATCCTCGAATCCGGCGCTCGACTTCGAGACTTGCATGGAGCAGGTATGGGAGCAGCTGATTTCCGCCCCTCCTTCACGCGGACGCTCGATGACTACAGTGCGCATCGGTGGGGCGCGGTTGCTGATGTCTTCGTGGGAGGTGGCGGCGTTCGTCAGCGAAGACGGGCCTGCAGCGGAGGACTTGCGCCGCGCGGTGGTGGCGAGAGCACTGGTGACTTCCGCGCTCGAGTCTGCGAAAGAGTCAGGGAACGCTACGGCCTTGGACCGCGCGTTGTCCATCGCGCGGGTAGAAGTAACCCGTCTGCAAGAGCGCGTGGAAGTGGCTAAGCAGGAGAAAGACACGGAGGCGGCCGTGAATCTGGGAATCAGCACGAAGCGGCTGCTGTCGGCATTGGATGAGGCGGAAAAACTTTAATCCCTGCTGTGTGGTTCGGGCAGGAGCGAAAGCAGTCAGGGAGCGGATTTCCATTGAGAGCGACGAGTGTATTGATTCTGAGCGATGACCGGGAATTCGCCCGTCTGCTGACCGCGTGTTGGCAGGTGGAGCGGCAATTACCGGAACTATCGGTGTTGACGAGCGATCTTTGGAGTATGGAAGCGGCGGATTCTTCGGATCTGGTGGTCATTGGACCGCTGCGCGAAGGAAAACTCCCGGAAATTCTGCGAAACGCCCCGCCGAGCACCGCGGTAATCCTGTGCGCGCCGTCCGATGCAAAAGAACTGGGCGCGTTGCGAAAGAAATACCCGCGATTGTTGCACGTACCGCTGCGCGAGGACTGGACGCAGGTCGTGCTGCTAGTTGCCGGCGAGTCGTTACGGCGGGCCGAAGCGCTGCGATTGGCGCAGAAGGCCGAGCAACGCGCGACGCAGAACGCAAATCAGGCGGTTCTGGGGCGCTACATGGTGGACATGCGGCACAACCTGAACAACGCGATGACTTCCCTGCTGGGCAATGCGGAGCTGCTGCTGCTGGAGCCGGGCGAGCTATCGGCGCAATCGCTGGCGCAGATCAAGACGATCCACACGATGGCGCTGCGCATCAATGAGGTGATGCAGCGATTCTCATCCCTGGCGAGCGAGATGCGGGAGGTTGAGACGGGTTCTCAAGCTGAGACGGAAGATGTGGGTGCGACGCCTTTCCCGCGGCGGTGAAGTCTGTGCGCACGCCCGGATGTCCTTTTTTCCCAAGTACTTAAGAAACTAAGCACCAGCGGCAAGGAAAGCGGGAAGCTGGCCGCTGACGTGCAATTTTCTGCCGTGGAGAACTGCGTGGAGTGAACGCCCGTGCCTAAAAAAGTGCTCATCGTCGATGATTCGCCCGCCCAGGTAAAGATGATCCAAGGGCTGCTGGAACCCGAGGGCTACTGGCCTGTGGGGCTGAGCGACCCGAAGCGCGTGGAAGAAGCGATTGCCGTGGAACGCCCACAAGTGATTTTGCTCGATGTGGTGATGCCGGAGCGCAACGGATTTCAGGTCTGCCGCGAGCTGAAGACCAATGTGAAGTTCAACGCGATACCCGTGATTCTCGTGACGTCGAAAGACACGGCGAGCGACCGGTATTGGGGCCAGCAGCAGGGTGCGGACGGATATGTGACTAAGCCGTTCACGCGCGAAGAACTTCTGCGGGCAGTGCGCAGGTTTGCATAGCTGGAGATTGAGGACGAGGAACGGTTCGAATGAGCGAAGACTTCCAACTGACACCGATTCCCGCAGAAGCGGAGCTCGGGGACCTGCTCGAAGCGCTGGAGCCGAAGAAGGAGCGCGCGTCGGAGCAGTACTGCGTGTTTCGCAGCGGGCGTGAGCGATTTTGCCTGCCGGTCCTGGACGTGGAAGAGGTGGTGGAGTGGCCGCTGGTGACGAAAGTGCCGCTGGCGCCGGGTTACTTGATAGGGATTTTCAACTTGCGCGGAGCGATTGTGCCGCTGATTGACATTGCATTGACGGAAGGGCGGCGGGCCGGATTGTTGCCGAAGCACGTGGTCGTGGCGTCGTTGCGCGGCGACGGGCACCGCGACGATTTGCGGTTGGGAATCGCGGCGGATGAGGTGGTGGGGACGTTTTCGGTTCACCAGGAAGAAGATTTGCTGGAGGAAGCTCCGGACAACGTGCCGCATTGCGTAGGCATGCTGCGGCATGACGACCGGCTGGCGCTGATCATCGATCTGCGCCGTTTGTTGGAAGTGTATCCGGGGCCCGGCATTTAAAAGTTCAGGACAGGGTTTGGGAGGGAAGGTAATGAAATCGCGACTCAGTTCAACCATATGGATGCTCGTAGCGCTCAACTTAATCGCGACAGGTGTCGCGGTACTGCTGGCCTACAACGCCGGACGGCAAGGAGCGGCGAACGGTGGATCGTTCGATGCATCGGGATTGATCATTCCGGGCGTCATCGCGTTTGGGATCACGATCGTGTTGGCGTGGAGGCTCGGTGGATCGCTGCTGGCGCCCGTGAATGAACTGGCGGACTTCTCCGAGCGGCTGGCGGCTGGTGATGGCAAGGCCCGCGCCGACGTGTCGGCCACGAATGAGTTTGGCTATATCGCCGAGAACTTGAACCGCGCGGTGGCGAAGGTTTCGAAAGCTTCCTCGAACCAGGAAGCGAACGAGTCGCTGCAGCGCAGCATCACGGACCTGCTGGCGGTCATTAACCAGATCGCGCGCGGCGACTTGACCCTGCGCGGCAAGGTGACGAACGACGCGCTCGGTAACGTGGCCGACTCTATCAATTACATGCTCGACAACTTCACCAAGGTGCTGGAGCGCGTGCGCAAAGCCGCGATGGAAGTGACGGCGTGCTCGAACAACATCCTTGTCGCCGCGGATGAAATGCAGGCCGGCGCGACGCAGCAGGACCAGGAAATCACCAACACCTCCAGCGCCGTGGAAGAGCTGACCGTTTCGATGAAGCAGGTGTCCAACAACGCGGAAGCGAGCGCGGAAGCGGCTCGCCGCGCGCTGGACGCCGCGGAACAGGGCAACCGCGCGGTGCGCGACACGCTGGAAGGCATGCAACGGATTCGTTCGTCGGTACAGGCCACGGCGAAGAAAATCAAGTCGCTGGGCGATCGTTCCTTGGAAATTTCGGAAATCATCAACGTGATCAACGACATTACGGAGCAGACCAACTTGCTGGCGCTGAACGCAGCCATCGAAGCGGCGCGCGCCGGAGAAGCAGGCCGTGGCTTCGCGGTGGTCGCGGACGAGGTCCGCAAACTGGCGGAACATTCCCGCAGCGCGACGAAAGACATTGCGGCGCTGATCAAGGCCATCCAGGCAGAAACGAACGAGGCCGTGGTGGTCATGGAAGACGGCACGAAGGAAGTGGAATCAGGAGCGCAACTGGCGGATCAGGCCGGGCGCGCGCTGGACGCCATTTCGAGCGTGGTGCGGCAGTCCGCCGAACTGGTACAGGAAATTTCACTGGCTTCGAAACAGCAGGTGCGCGGAACGGAAGGCGTTGCGCACGCGATGCAGATTATCTCGAACATCACACGGCAGACATCGCAAGGCACGCGCGGCACGGTGGCCACGGTCAGTCAACTCGTGAAATTATCCGACCAGTTAAACGAGGCGCTGGCGCAATTCCGCGCGAACCCGAAGGGCAGCGCATCTGTAGAAGATACGGATCATCGTTTGGCGCCGGTGGCTGCGGTTCGATAAGAGCAATCCGGCAGTAGCAGGACCGTTCCGGGATGACGGAGCGAGAGCGGGATGACCATGAGCGAGCGCCACGGCGCGGGACACGGCTTAAGCGAACACGAGTTGAGCGAGATCCGCATGCTGATCGAAGAGCGGACCGGCATTCATTTCGACGACTCGCGGGAGAGATTTTTCTCCACGCGCGTGCGAGAGCACATGCACGCCAAGGGATTCGGCCGCGGAACCGAGCTGTTGCGGGCGGTACGCAAGACAAATGTCGAGTACGAAGCGCTGCTGGAACGGCTGCTGACCCAAGAGACAACGTTCTTCCGATACCCAGCGGTGTTTGAGGCGTTCGAGAAGCGCGTTTTGCCGGAGCTGCACGTAAAGAAATTCTGGCGGAATCCGCGAACGCTGCGGGTATGGAGTGCGGGATGCTCCACCGGGGAGGAGCCCTACTCGATCGCGATCACCATTCTCGATTCCCTTTCGTTTGCGGATGCCTGGAACGTGGAAATCCTGGCGACGGACATCGGGCGGCACGCGCTGAAACAAGCTGAGCGCGGCGTCTATGCCGGACGCAGCATCGGCAGCGTCAGCGAGAAGCAGTTGGCGAATCACTTTGCGAAGGTCGATGGCGGCTTTCAGGTGAAGAACCGATTGCGCAAGCTAGTCAGCTTTGCGCAGGTCAATCTGGCGTCTCCTGTGTACATGGGGCGAATGGACCTGATTTTTTGCATGAACGTGCTGATCTACTTTTCGGAAGAGCGGCGGCGCGCAATGGTGCAGCGGTTCTTTGACGCGCTGGAGCCGGGCGGGTATTTGTTCCTGGGCCACTCCGAATCGATCTCGAAAATGCCCGTGAAGTTTCAAGCGATTGTTCTCGGTGATTGCATCCTGTACCGGAAGCCGACCGCCGAAGAGATGCAAAAGCCGGAACTGGTTACGGAGGGCCGCGCGTGAGCATGCCAGATCGCGAAGCCGTCGAGCTGTTCCTCCAGGAAGCCTCGGAGCACCTGCAATATCTGCGGGAGTATGTAGGCGTGCTGCAAGAGGTGTCGCCACGGCGCGAAGATATGGAGCGGCTGTATATCGCCGCGCATACGCTGAAGGGCACTTCAGCAAGCTACGGGTTCCCACGATTTTCGGAAATTGCCGGAAAGCTGGCTCATGTTTTCCAGTACGCTCTGAACGCGCCGCTTGGCGATGATCTGCATGGCCCGTTGACGGAATTCCTGTCCGATGGAATTTCCCTGCTGGAAAATAGCCTGCTGGAAATCAGCGACAATGGCCAGGAGAACATCGAGGACATCGCCGCCTTCAAGGAGCGCTACCGTTTCGCGTTTCCACCCGATCCGCCGCCATTAAATCTGGAGCTTCCTGCGGCCACGAACTATCCGCCAGCGGAGAGCGTATCTTCAGCATTGCCGGAAGAACTGGATGAGCTACCCGCGCAGACCGGTTTAACGGGCTCTTACTTCGATGCGCTTCCTGCGGACGACGAAGTGCCCGACGAGATTCTGGAGTTCTTCCAGCCGGAAGCGGAAGAGCACCTGCAGATCGTCAGCGACTGTCTGCTTTCGCTGGAAGGAAACAATAATCCCGAGGAGATCAACCGGCTTTTCCGCGCCATACATACGGTGAAGGGTTCCGCGGCGCAGGTCGGACTGCGGCGCCTGGGCGGAATCGCACATCGCGTGGAGGACTTGATCGGCAAACTTCGCGATGGGGAAATCGAACCATCACCCACGGTGGTCGATTTGTGCCTCGCCTCGGTCGACGTGCTGCGGAAAACGCTGCGTCGTGAATGGGCCGACGAAGCTGAGATGCGTTCAGGCGTCGATTCCCTGCTGGGCCGCATTGCCGCGGTTGCGCCGCCGGAAGTGGAAGAAACAGCCGAAGCGGAGCAGGAAACGGAATCGAGCGAAGCTGCCAACGAAGCAGCAAAACCCGAGAAGGCACCCGTCAAACCCGTGGCAGTTCCGAATGCCAAGGCAGCAGCAGCCAGCAAGTCGGTGCGAATTGCCCTTGGGCGCCTCGACCGCATGATGAACACGGTCGGCGAACTGGTCATCAGCCGCACCAAGATGGTCGGACGCGTTGCGGAACTCGAGAAGCTGATCGACACGCTGAGTTTTTCGAAGGAGCGACTGCAGGGCAAGGTGAATGAGTTCCAGGAGAAATACGAATACAATCGCATCCGCTCGCAGATCGGGATGCCCTGGGCCAACAACCAGCGCAATAAATTGATGAGCGCCGCGGCCGGCGAGACCGGCTTCCTCGACGATTTCAGCGAACTGGAAATGGATCGCTACGATGATTTCAACATTCTGTCGCGATCCATGACGGAAATTTCTGCCGACGTGAACGAGGTGCTAACGCAGCTGGACAACTACATCAACCGGGTCGAAGGGGACATCGACGAGTTCACCAAGCTAGCGCATCACCTGCAGGACGAAATTACGGCGGCGCGCATGGTGCCCATCGGCACGCTGTATTCGTTGCTGTCGCGCGCCGTGCGAGACGCAGCCTATTCTTCAAAGAAGAAGGTCGAACTGGATTTCTCAGGAAGCGAAACCGAACTCGACAACAACATTATTCAACAAATTTCGGACCCGCTTGTGCATCTGGTGCGAAATTCGGTGGCGCACGGCGTCGAGTCTCCGGAAGACCGCCTGGGGATTGGAAAACCGGAACAAGGCAAGGTGATGCTGCGTGCTTATCACCGCGGCAATCACATTTACATTGAAGTGGAAGATGATGGCCGGGGAATCGACTACGACCGCGTGCGGCAAAGCGCGATCGATTGCGGTTTGGTTTCTACGGAGACCGCCGACCGGCTCACGGAACGCGATCTACGCGAAATGCTGTTCCATCCGGGATTCTCCACTGCCAGCGTGAAGACCGAGTTGGCAGGGCGCGGCGTGGGGCTCGACGTGGTGCGCTCGAACCTGAACGCCCTGAATGGCGAAATCGAGGTACAGAGCACGCCGGGACAAGGCACAAAGTTTGTGCTGAAGGTCCCTCTCACGCTGATCATCTCTCCGGCTTTGTTCGTGCGGTGCGGTGCACACCACTTCGCACTGCCGCTCGCAGTCGTGGAAGAGATCCGCCGTTTGCGTGCGGACGAAATTGAAGACGTCGGCGGGAAACTGCTGACCAAGGTGCGCGACGTGGTGACCGAAGTGGTGCGGCTGGATTCATATCTGGGTTTGCCGCCACTCGAGCCGGTCAACGGCTACTTCCGGATGGTCGTGGCGAACGCCGGCAGCCGACAGATCGGCCTGGTCGTCGAAGAAGTAATAGGCAAAGACGAAATCGTGATCAAGAATCTTGGCGAGTACCTGCGGCGGGTGAAATTGTTCCCGGGCACCACCATTGCTTCCGATGGCAGCCTGATCCTGCTGATCGATCTAAACCGCATGGTTTCGACGGAACCCAACGAGCGGCGCGCCGTACAGGCGAGCGCCAGCGCGGCACGCGTCTTTGCGCCAGGGTCAGCGGCGGTGGCGCGGGGCACGATTCCCACGGACGCAATCGATCGCGTGGAGCAAGAACGCGTCATCGTGGTGGCGGACGACTCGATCAGCGTAAGGAAATTTGTGGGCCGGATGCTGGAGAAAAACGGCTACCGCGTGAAGCTCGCCGCGGATGGTTTGGAAGCGGCAGAAATCGTGGCGCAAGTTGGCTGCCACCTGGTGATCACAGACCTCGAAATGCCGCGCATGACCGGGTATGAGTTGATGGCGCAGTTGCGGCAGAGTCCGGCAACGAAGCGCATTCCGGTGATGGTGGTGACGTCGCGTGCGGGCGCCAAGCATCGCGATCGGGCGCTCAAAGAGGGCGCTACCGCATTTCTGACCAAGCCAGTGCAGGAAGACCAGTTGCTGGCGGCGGTCGAGCAACTGATGGGAACGGAGACGGCACGGCCGGTCGTGCCGGTTGGATAAGGGATCATGGCGAGCGCGGCGACAAAGAAGTTTCGGGTGCTGATCGTGGACGACTCCGCGTTTATGCGGAAGGTCCTGGAAGCGATCTTCAACGCCGACGAGCAACTGCAGGTTGTAGGACACGCGAAGGACGGGCGTGAAGCAATCGCCTTGTCCGAATCGCTGAAGCCCGACGTGATCACCATGGACCTGAACATGCCGCACCTGGACGGCTTGCAGGCCACGGCGCACATCATGACCAACAGTCCTCGCCCCATTGTGATCGTGAGTTCCGAGAGTAAGGAAGGCGCGGCGAGCACACTGAAGGCGCTGGAACTCGGCGCGATCGACTTCGTGGCGAAGCCAAGCGCGGGCATTGACCTGGACATGCAGAGCGTCAAAGAAGATTTGCTTCGGAAGGTACGTGTGGCGGCAAAAGTGAGAGTCGTGCGCACGGCTTCGAGGCTTGCCAACGCCGTGCAGGCGTCTGCCAAGCCAAGCAGCACGCCGAGCGCATCGCCGCGGCCGACGAGCAGCGCGGCAGTTGCGAGCGCGGATCTGCGTTTTCCCGTGGTGGTGGTCGGTGCCTCTACCGGCGGCCCAGCAACCATCATGCGCATGGCCCCGGGATTCACGCGTGAGTTTCCCGCAGCTGTCGTGCTCGTGCAACACATGCCCGCATCCTTCACCTCGCAATATGCGGTGCAACTGGCGGAGTTTACCGGTATCCGAGTGAAAGAAGCGGAGGCCAGCGAGCCGCTGGCGCCAGGAACGCTGTACATCTGCCCGGGCGGTCAGCATTTGCGCATTACACCAACGGGAAGAATGGAGCTGGATGCCACGAGCGGAAGGATCGAAGGCTATCTGCCGAATATCGACGTGGCGATGGAATCGGCCGCATTGTACGCGGGAACGATGAGCATTGGAGTGGTTCTTACCGGAATGGGCAGCGATGGTACGCGAGGCGCGCGGGCGATCAAGAACGCTGGCGGACTTGTGTTAGCTCAAGACGAGGCGACATCTGTGATTTTCGGTATGCCGGCTGAGGCAATCAAGGCTGGGGTCGTCGATCAGACGCTGGGAATCGACGACATTTACTCGGCAATAGAAAAGCGCGTGCTCGGTTTGTGCCGCGCCATACCCGTAGGAGTCCGGTAATGCGATCCGGAACGATCGAACACAGACCAACGGGCCTTCGGGCCGAGCAGATCATCCTGTTTCGAGCGAGCAGCGAAGTATTTGCGATTTCCTCGGGTTCTGTACAGGAAGTGCGCAGTGTGGATAGCCTGGCCGGTGCTCCCGTGAGTGTGAGCGAGCCCAGCTTGAAAAAAGTGCAGCACGCGATCCGGCGGGGCGACCGGAACATGTATGTCGTGAACACGGCGATTCACTTTGGGCTGCGGCCCTCGCCGGTGGCGTTGATCTTCGTGCTTCGCAAATCGCGGGTGGCGCTGCTGGTGGACGCGATCGAGAAAATGACCAGCATGACGCGATTGCAGGCTTTGCCTGGCGCGTTTTGCAACGAGGAACGGGCGTGGTATCGCGGGCTGACGGTTCTCGATCAACACGTAATCCCGGTGGTGGACCCCGGTGGGTTTCTGAGCAAAGACGAATTGTTTTTGCTCGATGCTGCAACCGGATCCGGCAACTTGACCGAAGTGAGTGGCGCGGCGGAGACGGAAGCGACAATATGACTTGGATGGATCAAGCCGACACGAGATCGTGCGTGCTGTTGCGCCTGGGCGAGCGGCGATTTGCGCTTACCGCCGAACAAGTAGGGGAATTGGCCGCGCCGAGCCGTGTGTTTCGCTTTGCTCATCGCACCCCGGAAATCGACGGCGTGATTCTGCGTCGCGGGCGCGTCGTGCCGGTCTGCGATGTGGCCGAGCCGCTGACGGGAAAGCGTCTGTTCAGCAGGCGGTTTTATCTGATTGCCGCTCGCAAGCACGGCCAAACCATGGACTGGATCGCGATTCCCGTGAGCGGCCAGTGCGAACTGATTCAGGCGGACTTGACGCCTGCCGGGGCCGGCGATTCTCCGCACGTGGCCGGCTGGATCTCGCATGGCGGCGAGGTAATCGAAGTCCTGAACCTGAACGAATTAATGCCACATACCCATACGGCTGCGGCCCGAGCAACCGCGGAGGCTTCGCCAGAGGTGCAGGCGCAATGATGCCCGGCAAGGCAGCGAAGATTCTGCTCATCGACAGCAATGTGCTGTTCGCGAAACGTTTAGGCGATGCGCTGAAGCGCGAGGGCTTCGACGTAACCACCACCACCCAGGCGGCCTTCGCTCTGACGGCATTGGAGTACAACGCGCCCGCGGCGATTGTCTGCGCCACCAACATGCGCGAGATGGGAGCGCTCGAGATTGCGCAGATCATCCACGCGGACCCAAAGAATGCCAATCTGCCGATTATTGCGACGGGCGACGGCAGCCAAGGCGCGCTGATGGAAGCGTTCCAGGCGGGATGCGACGACTATATTGACCGGCATCTTTCCACGTCGACGATTGCCAACCACATCAAAAACATCATCATCAGCAAGGTGGAAGGGTTCCAGCCGACGCAGATGCTGGGGCAAGCGGACACCAGTCTCAGCGGCAATCTGACGCACCACGATCTGACCGGGGTGATGCAGATGCTCGGACAGGCCCGGCAGACGGGCGCGCTCACCATCAACGCCGGCACTACCGATGCGGTGCTGTTTTACGATGCCGGAGAGATTGTGCATGCCGAATGCGGGCCACACTTCGGCGACGAAGCGGTGATCGACATTCTAAAAAGTTGCGTGCAATGCGGCTCTGGAGTCTACAAGTTTGTTTACGGAGCGACCACCACGCAAAGAACCGTGCTGCGCTCGGCGACCGATTTAATGCTCGACGCCATGCGGGAATATGACGAAACGGCGCGGGACATGACGGACGAACTTGCGGACAAGGAGGCTCAATGAGCGAAACTGTCGCCACACCGCCGCTTGCCACTCAGGAACCGAAAACGGCGCCTACGGTCTACTTTATCGACGACAGCGCGACCATGCGCGAGGTCATCAAAATCGCATTCCGGCGTGAGAACATCCACGTGATTACCTGCGGCGATGCCGCGTCCGCGCTAAATCAATTCGAGCAGCATCCGCCCGACGTGGTCATCACCGACGTAATCATGCCAGACCAGGACGGATATTCGGTCTGCAGCCAGATCAAGCAGAACCCGCAATTCGGAAAGACGCCGGTGATATTGATGTCCGGGGTAGTCAATAAGTCGGTCGCGGATCGCGCGGTTGCCGTGCAGGCGGACGAACTGGTAAGGAAACCGTTCCAACCGCAAGAATTAATCGGACGCGTGCGCAATCTGCTAAATGGCGGAAACACCGTAACGCAAGCGGCAGCAACGCATTCCTCGGGCTCCTCATTGGACACCCTCTTCGCGCCGCCACCGCCCCGGATGACGCCGGCTCAACAAATGGTGTCTCCTGCCGCGCCGCCCATTGCTCCTGGGGCCGTTTTTGGGGAAGCGCGACCGGTCGAATCGGTTTGGCCACGTGCGGTCGCTGAAGCGTTTCAGCAACACGCCGCTCCCGGGCAGCTCGCGCCTGCGCCAACGGCTTCTCCAACCGTGCGCGTGGGTGCGCCTGGCGTTGAAATGACGAAGCTGAAGGCGGAAATCGCGCATCTCGAACTCCTTGTGAAGAAACTGCAAACGGAACTGCAGATCGAGCGGCAATACAATCAAGCTCTCGAGCTGCAGGTGCGCGCGTTGACCCAACTCGAGTAGAGGAATGTTTCGAGGTTGGGTTGACGCACCATCGCGAATTCAGTAGCCTCGCCTTTGGAAGTCGGTGGTGCGGTGCGTTCCATTGTCTCGGGGGCAATCCATGAAGGAAAAGGACGGAAAAACGCTTTCGCGTCGCGAGTTTGCGCAGAGAGCGGCACTGCTGTCTGCAACGGCAACACTAACCTCCGCGCAGGCAGTTCTTCCCGCAGGCGTGAACGAGGCAAGTCTGCAAGTGGCGGGGTCCGGCCCCAAGCTGACTGAAGCAGGCCAAGCCGAAGCCGATGCTCGCTATCAGCAAATCATTGCCCTGTACGGCAACCGGTTCGATGATGCGCAGAAGTCGGAACTGAAACGGATGTGCGCGGAATTGCAGCCGTCTCTCGAGAGTATCCGCCACTATACGCTACGAAACGGCGACGCTCCGGCGCTCTATTTAAAGCCGCTGGTTGAGCGCGAAAAGAAAGCGCCGCCAAACATGAATTCCGCACCAAAACACTCCTGAGGAGACGGTGCGCACATGCTCAAGGAAGCCACTCTCTTTGCGCCAGTCAGCGAATTAGCAAAGCAAATCGAAGCAAAGACGCTCTCGCCCGTGGAGTTGACGGAGAGTTATCTGGCGCGAAGCGAGAAATTTGGGTCGAAGCTGAACGCCTACGCGAGGTTGCTGCCAGACCAGGCGCTCGAGCAAGCGCACGCCGCCGAAAAAGAGATTCGTCGCGGGCATTATCGAGGCCCGCTCCACGGAATCCCCTATGCGGCGAAAGACCTGTTGTCCGTAAAGGGCACACCAACGACCTGGGGAGCGAAACCGTTTGCGGACCAGGTGTTCGATTACAACGCAACGGTCATCGACCATCTGAGAAACACCGGCGCCATCTTGCTGGGAAAAGCGGCGATGATCGAGTTGGCTGGCGGAATGGGTTACAAGTTCGCTTCCGCGTCGTTGCAAGGTGAAACAAAGAATCCGTGGAATATGAGTTGTTGGACGTGCGGATCGTCTTCTGGATCGGGCGCGATCGTAGCAGCAGGATTGGCGGGGTTTGCGATAGGGACCGAGACGTGGGGGTCGATCGTGTGCCCGTCAGCCTATTGCGGCGTTTCCGGATTCCGGCCAACCTATGGACGGGTGAGCCGCTACGGTGCGATGGCGCTGGCGTACTCCATGGACAAAATCGGACCGATGGCGCGCAGCGCGGAAGATTGCGCGCGGATTTTCGCGGCCATTGCAGGGCACGATTTTCTGGATCGCAGCACCCTGCCGATCGACAAGGCGGCGTTCACCTATTCACCCGCAAGTGACTTGAAAGGGCGGACGCTGCGCGTCGGCTGGCTGACCAATGCCTGGAAACAATACGATCCGGGGATCGCTAGAATCATGGAATTAACGCACAAGATCCTGCAGAAGCGCTTTGCTTCCACAAGGGATGCGAAGTTGCCGGAAGGGCCGTGGGAGGACACTGCGAATGTGATCCTGTCCAGCGAAGCTGGCTCGGCCTTTGGGGAGCTGATCCGCTCCGGTAAAGTCAGCGAATTGGCAGACCCGCTGGGGCGTATCGGCGGATATGTGCAGCAGACGATTTCCGGGTCGGACTTTAACACCGCATTGCGGATTCGGGAGATCCTGCAAGGAAAAATGACGGAGCTCTTCGATTCGTACGATGTGCTGGCCACGGCCAGCCAACCCATCGCAGCGACACCGCTGGCCATGGATCTGACGGCGCCGGAACTGACTTTTGCAGACCCGCTCGGAGCCATCGGCAATCTTTGCGGATTGCCGGCGCTATCGGTCCCCTGCGGATTTACCGAAAAGAAGTTACCCATTGGATTGCAGTTCGTGGGCCGCGCGGGAGACGACGCGGCGGTCTTGCAGGCCGGACGGGTTTTCCAGCAGGCGACCGACTGGCACCGGCACCACCCGCCGATAAGTTGACCGGGCGCCTCAATCGTCATGGAGACGGCAAAGCGTCAGTTAGTTAGAATTCTTGGCCTCGCTCAGGATGACGAGCGCTCTGACTCCGTCGTTAGGAGCCGTGGAGACTGTCACGAACGGCGCGGAGAATTGCAGAGCGGCTGAAAGGTTTGCTTAAGAGGCGAATCCCACGATCGGCGGCCGCCATTTCGTTCGCGGCGCGTTCGCTATAACCGGACATAAAGATAACGTTCAGTCCCGGGTGCTCGGCCTGCAAGCGCACCGCGAGTTCCTGCCCGGTCATGCCAGGCATAACCATATCTGTAACGAGGAGTTGAATGTTGCCCTTGTTTTGCTTGGCAAGTTGAATCGCGGCAGCGCCATCTCCAGCCTCGATCACGCGGTAGCCGCCCGATTCGAGGAATTCCCGGGCGATTTCGCGTACATCCTGCTCGTCTTCGGCGAGCAGAACTGTCTCCGACCCTGTGGGCACATCGGCGGAAGGATGGGAAGGCGAGATGTATTCTTCGGCCTGATCGATTCGGGGCAGATAAATCTTGAAGGATGTTCCCTTGCCGAGTTCGCTGTAAACCCAGATAAACCCGCCACTCTGCTTCACGATGCCGTAAACCATGGCAAGGCCGAGGCCCGTGCCCTTGCCCTTCTCCTTTGTCGTGAAGAAAGGCTCGAAAATATGAGCCTGTGTTTCCGCGTCCATGCCGGTTCCGCTGTCGGTAACAACCAGCACCACGTAAGGACCGGGCTTCATCAACGGATGGGTCACGGTAAAGCCGTGGTCGAGATCGCAGTTCAGGGTTTCGATAACGAGTTTCCCGCCATTGGGCATCGCGTCACGGGCATTGACCGCCAGGTTCATCAGGACTTGTTCCATCTGGCTGGCATCAGCGCGAATCGTGCCCAGGTCCGCATCGGTTCGAATCAGCAGCTCAACGTCTTCCCCAATCAGCCGAGGCAGGAGCTTGCCCATTTCCTCGACGATGGAATTCATGTTGATAACCTGAGGTTGCAGCACTTGCATGCGGCTGAAGGCCAGCAACTGACGCGTGAGCGCAGCGGCGCGGTCCGCCGCACGATCGATTTGCTCGATTTTGCGCGCGATCTGTTCAGAAGGAGGCAGAGTGTTAAGAAGGAGTTCGGTGTGCCCTTTGATGACCATCAGCAGGTTGTTGAAGTCGTGGGCGACTCCCCCTGCAAGCCGGCCGACAGCTTCCATCTTTTGCGACTGGCGAAGCTGGCTTTCCAGCAACCGGCGCTCGCTAATGTCCTGAGCGACGACTAGTCGAACCTGCTTCCCCGCATAGGTCAGTTCATGCGAAATGCACTCGACTTCGAAGGTTTGCCCGTCCTTGGACTGGTGCTGCCAGAACTCGTGCTCTTCCATTTCTGCGTGCATGCCACGGATATACTCGAGAGCTTTCGGGCGCTGTGACTCCGGATACACATCGAGAATGGTCATAACCTCGAATTCACGCGGGGAATACCCGTAAAGATGTGTAGCCGCATGATTGACGCCTAGAAATCGCAGCGAGTCGACATCGTAGAGCCAAGTCGGCAGAGGGTTGTGCTCAAAGAGGAGGCGCAACATCGATTCATTGCGGCGTAAATCTTCCTCGGCGCGGCGCCGTTCGATGGCAAGAGCGATATGGCCGCCGACAGACTCGAGAAATTCGAGGTCGCGCAAATCGTAAGCGGAGTTGTTCTGATAGTGCTGAACGACCAGCACACCGATTGTTGCGGTAGGAGTTTTCAATGGAACGCCAAGCCATGCGGGCGACGGTGAACCTACCAACTCCACTTCCCCTGCTTCGGCCAGTTCGTCAAAGTAGGATTGCGGAATCAGCTTAGCTTTCCCGGTGCGAAACACATACGCGGTACAGCTGCGGCCGACCTTCTGAGGCGCAGGCGCGGTGTCATACTGATCGACAAAAAAGGGAAACTCGAACGTGTCGTTAAGGGGATCGTGCAAAGCCACGAAGCAATTGTCGGCGTACACGATTCGCTTCAGCGCGCAATGGATTCGGTTAAGAAGCTGGTCCAGATGCGCAGTCTCGTTAAGCGCGTGAACGATTTCGGAGTTGACCTGCCGCTCCGACTCCATGCGCTGGAGGTCGGTTACGTCGCTGCCGTGAAAGAGGATTCCCTCGAACCCGGGAGTGGGAAGTTTGTTCCAGCAGGTGAATTGAATCCAGCGCCAGGAACCGTCGCGGCCTCGAAAGCGGCAGCGGTCGGACCTCAAAGCCTCAGGCTTGAGTGAGATTTCGGCGATGTTATCCCGGAGAGTCGAAACATCGAGCGCATGAACGAAATTCGTGATGCGCTGCCCGAGCAGCGTCTCCGATAAATCGCCAAAAGTAGAATGGAACGAGCGGTTGGCGAAACGGAGCGAGCCGTCCACGCCCAGGACCGCGATGAGTTCGCGGGCGGAATCGAGCAAAATCCCAAGTTGCTGAGCCTCGAGGACGAGCGCCGGCTCCGTGACACTACGTTGGGGCATGGATTGTTCGCTTCGCAGCTGGCGGAGAAGCAAAGCGCCGCCTGCAGGACGTTCAGAAGCCTCCACCAAACCGACACACGAGTTTATCGAACAGACCCTGACCAAGGGGTCCTGATGTCACATTATGGAAAAACGCAAAAAAGGTAAAACGCTTTAAATAGGCAGATTTGCGAAAGTATACCTGCCCTTCCGGACAGGTTGGTCTGCGCCTCGTTGCTCGTGGAGCAAAACTCCCGTTGCATTTACCACCAAACCCGCTTCGCGGACCGCTCTTCCATCAGTTCGTGCATCGGGCGTTTGACCCGGGCGCGGATTAGTTACCGGACTCGGCGGCAATGGACTTCAGCGAATCGGCTGCGGCAGCAATCGTCCGATCGATATCCGCGTCGGTATGGGCGGCAGAGACAAAGGCAGCCTCGAATTGCGAAGGTGCCAGGAAAACACCACGCTCCAGCATCTCGCGGAAGAAACGAGCGTATCGCTTGGTATCGGAACGCTTCGCATCGGAGTAGTTATTCACAGTCTGAGGCGTGAAGAAAATCGTAGACAGGGAACCGATGGCATTAACTTGAGCGCCCATGCCAGAATCCGAAAGGCCCTTTCGGAGCCCAGCAACGAGCTTTTTCGCCAAATCATCGATCCGTTCATAAAGACCGGGTTTGCTGAGTTCTTTCAGCGTGGCAATCCCTGCGCGCATCGCGAGTGGATTGCCCGCCAGCGTCCCCGCCTGATAAACCGGCCCCAGCGGGGCGACATTGTTCATCAGCTCGGCACTGCCGGCGTATGCAGCCACCGGAACACCACCGCCGATGATTTTACCCATAGTGGTAAGGTCGCCCTGCACACCGAGAACCTGTTGCGCGGAACCGTAGCGCAGGCGGAAACCGGTAATGACTTCGTCGATGATGAGAAGCGATCCGTTTCTCTTCGTGATGTCGTGCAAACCTTGCAGAAAGCCCTGCTTCGGAGGAACTACGCCCATATTGGCGGCAATGGGTTCGACAATGATCGCGGCAATCTTGTCTTTGTGCTGAGCGAATACCTGCTCCACGGCATTTAGATCGTTGTAGGGAACATTGAGCGTGAGCGCGGCGAGCGCCTGCGGCACTCCCGGGCACTCGGCGATGCCCAGCGTAGCGAGTCCGGAACCAGCCTGCGACAAAAAGCTGTCGGCGTGCCCGTGGTAGCAACCTTCGAATTTCAAGATGAAGTCGCGCTTCGTGACGCCGCGCGCCAGGCGAACGGCGCTCATCGTCGCTTCCGTGCCGCTCGATACGAAGCGGACCTTTTCGAGATGGGGAATGGCCTTGGTAATCAGCATGGCGAGTTCCAGCTCGAGTTCCGTCGTTACGCCAAAGCTGGTACCACGCTGCGCTTGATCGGCAATGGCCACGTTTACCGCGGGATGGGCGTGACCGAGCAGCATCGCTCCCCAGGAACACACGTAGTCGAGGAGCACATTTCCGTCGGCATCGTAAAGATGCTGCGCGCTTCCCTTTTCGATGATAAGCGGCTCGCCACCAACCGAGCGGAAGGCACGCACCGGACTGTTCACGCCGCCGACGAGGACTTTTTCGGCCTTTTCGAAGATCTCGCGGGAACGATGCCGGTCCGGTTTCACAACGGTAGGTGCTCCGCTCATGTTTTCTCCCTTGTGATTTACGAGTTCAACCAGCGCACAGCGTCTTTGGCGTGGTACGTGATAATAATTTCCGCGCCGGCGCGCTGAATGCCAAGCAGGATCTCGAGAACGACACGCTTTTCGTCAACCCAGCCATTATGCGCTGCGGCTTTGACCATCGAATATTCGCCACTGACGTTGTAAGCAGCGACTGGGGCATCAAAATTGTCGCGAACCAGGCGGATCACATCAAGATAGGCCAGCGCGGGCTTGACCATCACGATGTCCGCACCCTCGTCGAGATCGAACTGCACTTCGCGCAGGCCTTCGTAGGCATTCGCCGGGTCCATTTGGTAACTCCTGCGGTCGCCAACCAACGGAGCGGAGTGCGCCGCTTCGCGAAAGGGCCCATAAAAACCGGAGCAGTACTTCGCCGAATACGCCATGATGGGCAGATTTTCGAACTTGTGCGCGTCGAGTTTCTTGCGAATCGCGGCGATGCGGCCGTCCATCATATCGGAAGGCGCGACCAGGTCGGCTCCAGCACGAGCGTGGGAAAGCGCTTGCTCGCTGAGAATTTCGAGAGTGGCGTCGTTCAGGATCTCGCCATTTTCGATCACTCCACAATGGCCGTGATCGGTGTATTCGCAGAGGCACACATCCGTCATGACGAGCAGCTTCAAGTTGGCTTTCTTGATGCCTTCGATGGCTTGTTGAACAATGCCGTCGGAAGCCAGCGAAACCAGCCCGCGCGGATCTTTGTGGTCGGGCAAGCCGAACAGAATCACCCCGGAAATGCCAAGTTGCTCGATTTCTTTGCACTCTTCGACAATTTTGTCGGGCGATTTCTGGAACACGCCGGGCATGGAGCCCACTTCGTGCTGAAAATTTGTGCCGGGGCAAACGAACATCGGGTAGACGAAACCGGCGGTATTGATTTCGCGCTCACGCACAAGATTGCGGAACAACTCGGTGCGGCGCAGACGTCTCGGGCGGTGAGTCGGGAAACTCATCCTGGATTAACTCCTGCGGACAACCCGGAGCGAGAGGTCGCAAAGTAGTTTTCTAACGTCTGTACAATTGACTTCACGGTTGTGTCTTCGGCCAAAAGCACCCGCACAACGCCGGCCCGGCGTAAGGCGGTTTCCGTGACCGGGCCAATCGCGGCGAAGATGGCGTGCTTGGATAGCTCCAAAACTTTCTCATTTCCAAGAAGGTCTTGCAAATGATGCACCGCGGAAGGGCTGAAGAAGAGAATCGCATCGGTACGCTGCTGAAAGCTGGTCCGCGCGTGTGCGAGAGCAGCTTCGGCCGGTGCAACGGTTTTGTAGGCGACAACCTCGGTCACATCCGCGCCGAGACCGCTAAGTTCCTTGACTAACTCCGGGTTCGCACGGTCGCTTCTCGGCAACAACACGCGCTGGTCTCTCACTTCGGCGGCAAGTTCCAGCGCCAATGCAACGCCCTGATGTTTTGCGGCGATGTAAGTAACGGCCAGTCCCGCGGCCCTCGCTGAGTGCGCGGTAGCCGGCCCAACCGCGGCGATGCGCGCA